>ERZ835762.749-NODE-749-length-27501-cov-8.932777_pt1 | contig 27501 bp, 26 predicted proteins | sample MGYA00519687_ERZ835762 | MGnify/ENA primary metagenome ERZ835762 (study PRJEB31850, sample SAMEA3708783) | human gut metagenome | biome: human gut; feature: human-associated habitat; material: faeces | place: China | collected 2014 ... | reverse complement strand
TCAGATTCATTAAGAAATGTCTCTTGAAGTGTCTTAAATTACGATACCATTATACTCTCTTGCTGAACTGTTTTATTTTCCTGATGAAATTCATCCATCTCTTCTTTTTTCTCACATCCTGCCAAAGCCAACAGTATGCTGCAAGACAATAGTAAAACAGCTTTCTTTTTCATTTAGTTCCTCCCCTGTACAGCAAATTCCAAAGCTTAATTTCGAAATTCATTATAACATCAAGCTTTTGTTCCTTCAATCACGAATTTTATTGTATACTTAATTGTATGATGCTGTAATATATGCTAAAATACAGAAACATTTATCTATCTTTTTAACAATTATTTCGCTCATCAAGCAAGGAGGTTATTATGATTACTTACAGAAAAGCGCTTCCGAAGGATTTCCCTCATATTCTCGATTTTCTTAATATGGTATTCAGTATGTCACATTGCCCTCATGATTTCCGTCAACTTCTTCCCAAAATCTATAAAGAAGGACAGGAGCAAAAATCTATTCACTATCTTGCTTTAGAAAATGAAGAAATTAAAGCCTGTGTATGCGTTGTTCCTGTTACCTTATATTGCGGTAATAAAACCATCACCTGCGCTACCGTAGGCAGTGTTTCCGTTCATCCTTATTCCAGAGGAAAAGGCTACATGCGTAAGCTGATGCACATGGCAATTCAGGACATGAAAAAGAATAATATTTCTATGAGCACGCTTTCCGGTCTCAGAAACCGCTATCAATACTATGGATATGAAAAAGGCGGCATTACTTTCCAATATTGCTTTACCTCAGATAATTTTCGCCACTGCCGTGAAAGATTTCCCAAACGGGACATTAACCTCTGTCTAATTCAGAACGAGGAAACTCCTTTATTGGCTAAAATTCAGGAAATACAGGAAAATCAATTATTATTTGTCAAAAGAAATCCCGAAGATTTCCTTTCTATTATGAAAAGCTGGAATACTAAACTTTATGCTATCTTGGAAAATCAGATGTGTAAGGGATATGCTGCCCTTCAGGGAAACCATATCTTAGAAATGTATTTAACCGATGAAAATTTGTTGTTTACCTCGCTGGAAAAATGCTTGACAGAAAGTAATTCAAAGGAGCTGTTCCTAAGAGTTTCCCCCTGCGACTCCCACCTATTTAAAGGGTGCACCCAACTTTTTGAGTCATTTTCCATATCTTTGGATGATAATTATATGATTTTTGATTATCCTAAGGTTTTAGAATTTTTCTTAAATGTAAAAGCTTCTTACATCCCTTTAAGCTCCGGAAGTTGGAATTTTACGATAAAAGAGCATGGAAGCTTCAAAATTCAGGTAGATAGCGGAATTCCTTCCGTTACACAAATAGAAAATCCAGAAGAACACTCTGCTTTGGAATTTTCTTCTTTTGATAGTATTTTAGCTTTATTCTCTCCTAATCACAGCTTAATTTTAGATGAAACACAGTTACCGAAAAATTGTAACTGGTTTCCGTTGCCGTTGGGGCTGTCACCACTTGATAAATGTTGATAAATTTATTGGAAAATATAAGGACTTACTGATTTTAAATGCCTGAAATCAGTAAGTCTCCATATTTTGCAGATAAATTTCTAGCATTTTTTTACACAATGCAACATCTTCTAGCATTACTCTCATTTATATGACAAACACTCTTTTTAATTTCATTCTGTCTGCATCATAACCACGTGCGGGTTCAAGTCCCGCTGCCACTTTTAACACTGTTACCAAATATTTGTATTTATTTCTTATGTTCCTATTTATTAACAAAATGTGATATGCGAAATATAACAGTTACATTACTAAAGATATCTTATGTTTTTACTTACCAAACGAAGTTTTTTAATCTCATTTAAGACTTTCTCGTTTAAATACATTTTATGTTCTTATTTATCGTAAAAGCATTACCGCCAGGGACTTATCCTACAATTATTTAAATACATCTCATGTTCTTATTTATCGAAACGTACAGGATGCAATTATCTGGGGACTAAACAATTTAAATACATCTCATGTTCTTATTTATCACAACCGCATTCCCATGTCTCAGCAGCGGATATTAGTATTTAAATACATCTCATGTTCTTATTTATCCACTATCTCCTAATGGACATATTGTTCGTTTTATGATTTAAATACATCTCATGTTCTTATTTATCCATAAAGGCGGTAAAAAGCCTGATAGATGGATAATTTAAATACATCTCATGTTCTTATTTATCCTTAAAAAAGATGGAATAAAGCAGTTGGAAAGCCATTTAAATACATCTCATGTTCTTATTTATCATTTATCCAACTTTGAAGCAGGAAGAACATACACAAATTTAAATACATCTCATGTTCTTATTTATCTTGTTAAAAACAGGAGGAAAAAACAATGCAAAAAAGATTTAAATACATCTCATGTTCTTATTTATCTAATTATGATTGTGTCAATCATCACTTCCGTAATAGATTTAAATACATCTCATGTTCTTATTTATCAAAGGAAGTTGCTTTGAAAAATAAATACAACATGCTATTTAAATACATCTCATGTTCTTATTTATCGCAGATGCAGTATCGGAAGGTACGGCAAGACTAAAATTTAAATACATCTCATGTTCTTATTTATCCAGAACAACATTTTTGATTATTTCCCATGCAGATATTTAAATACATCTCATGTTCTTATTTATCGGTGTACTTTACTGCCTCTGGTGGCTCTGCAAGGTACATTTAAATACATCTCATGTTCTTATTTATCGAAAACGGAATATATTCCGACCATGCGGGCGTTACAAATTTAAATACATCTCATGTTCTTATTTATCTTTAAGTAATTATTTTAGAAAGGAACATTTAACAATTTAAATACATCTCATGTTCTTATTTATCATGTCAATAGACGAATACACCCATTGGGTGTATAAATTTAAATACATCTCATGTTCTTATTTATCAAACCCAACCAACTGTCCGGGAGCCAATTCTCCCTTATTTAAATACATCTCATGTTCTTATTTATCTATATGTGTTAAGACATACAAATTCCCCTGCTCTTCATTTAAATACATCTCATGTTCTTATTTATCCAGATAATTTAATAATATTCAAATATTCTTCGCCTATTTAAATACATCTCATGTTCTTATTTATCGATGCTGACATCGGAACAGGGTATGCAAAAATACAAATTTAAATACATCTCATGTTCTTATTTATCGAAGACAACGCTATGTACTACGCTGGAAAAACTTCATTTAAATACATCTCATGTTCTTATTTATCAGAAACGTATATATACGGATATTTCTGTGTTAATAAATTTAAATACATCTCATGTTCTTATTTATCCTGTGGTAAGAATAGATTGTCATCCGCTGTGCTGATTTAAATACATCTCATGTTCTTATTTATCTTAAAATTCGGCTCTTTGAGTAAAAGAAGTAAAAATTTAAATACATCTCATGTTCTTATTTATCAATGCTGTGGATTAGAAATGAGCTGTACGCATTTTATTTAAATACATCTCATGTTCTTATTTATCCCACGGAACACGTCCAAATCTACTTTCTACATACATTTAAATACATCTCATGTTCTTATTTATCCAGACCAGTAAGCTCCGAGTATTCTGTAAGCAAAATTTAAATACATCTCATGTTCTTATTTATCCGTCCGTGCTGTCAGATTTATTTAACGACAAATATAATTTAAATACATCTCATGTTCTTATTTATCCAAATCAGATTTAGAAAAATCAATTTGCTTTCTGGATTTAAATACATCTCATGTTCTTATTTATCACAGAAAATGAGAAGAGAAGATGCAGAAGCGTTTTATTTAAATACATCTCATGTTCTTATTTATCAAGCTGAGCAATTATTATCTACTCCGAAGTAACGGAATTTAAATACATCTCATGTTCTTATTTATCGGGTAAGTACGTCGGGAATGTCCCTCCTTACGGATAATTTAAATACATCTCATGTTCTTATTTATCGCATTTTTCGTGGCAACATCCCAGTCCCAGTAATTATTTAAATACATCTCATGTTCTTATTTATCGAAAATTACAAGCTAAATGAGTCGCTTACAGATAAATTTAAATACATCTCATGTTCTTATTTATCATTACTGGATTTTTTAGAGGAGGCAAGAATTATAATTTAAATACATCTCATGTTCTTATTTATCAAAGACTACCTATGTTAGAAAACACAGACTAATAGAATTTAAATACATCTCATGTTCTTATTTATCCTTCACGCCTTTTAAGACAACAAGGTGCTTGTCTAATTTAAATACATCTCATGTTCTTATTTATCGCAACAGTGGCGCAATTACCATTAAAAATTGGGTAATTTAAATACATCTCATGTTCTTATTTATCCGTCACAGCAGATGATACAATCTGAAAGAGAAGTAGATTTAAATACATCTCATGTTCTTATTTATCGTAGTAGAAAGCGGTACAATGTGCAGAGTTTACAATTTAAATACATCTCATGTTCTTATTTATCCAATAATACACAGACATTGGCATACAATAACCATTAATTTAAATACATCTCATGTTCTTATTTATCAATTACGGAATTAAAATTACCTCTTTGGAGCGCTAATTTAAATACATCTCATGTTCTTATTTATCACAAGTACGGAAAGTAAATATGCGTTCGACAGCAATTTAAATACATCTCATGTTCTTATTTATCGTCAAACCTGTAAGCTCATTGTATTCTGTAAGCAAAATTTAAATACATCTCATGTTCTTATTTATCCAACGTTTTTACGCACTTCTTGTTTTCTATAATATCCTATATTGCCTTATTTTTCAACATCTCTCAACTTTTTTACCAGCCGCCTCCCCATTTCAGCTTTTCCAGCTCTCTCGTCTCTTTCCCTTTGATTTTATAGGCATTTCCAGCCTTCTGCCTTTATATCGCCTGGTAAATTATAATATCAAACTCTCTCCATTTTCCACTTCCCCCGTTCCTAAAACCTCCTCTCCAAAAACATTATCATTCATCAACTTAATAATGCAGATAAAATCTTCTTGCTCATCAATTACATTTTTCAAATCTTTTCTCAACATAATCAATTTCGAAGGTGTCATTTCACCTCGAAAAACTGATTTCTGAAAATGTGATAAATATTTTTTACATACTTTAAACACCTTTTGAACCCGCTTCTCCCCAACATCATAAAATACAAACGCATAATTATAATTTATCTTTTTTGCCAATCAACACCCTCCTTTCAAACTGAACGGAATAAACTCTTTGTCTTCCATAATTTCCTTAATCAGCTTATAACAATCCAGTTTTATTGCAGTACGATATGTAATTTTCCTTTTCAAAATCGGATGCTGAAATACAGACTCTAAACGCCCTTCAAAGGCCTCTATAAATATTTTTCTTCCTTCTTCATTCAGCAAACAATAGTTAACCTTCTTTTCAAAATGTTTGTTAACCTGTATTTTTCTATTATTTACCAAATCAAAAATTGTTCGATATACAATTACCGGCTTAAATACTTCACTTATATCTAAGCTCAAAGAAAATCTACCTTCTGACGGTTCATGCAAAAAACTAATGCGCTGGTCTAAATGTGTTCTAAAGATTGCAGAAATAGTTTTTGTATAAAGAAGAGTGTTTCCAAAAGAAATCATAGCATTTATTGGATTGTCCGGCGGTCTTCTTACACGTTTATTCATAATAAAGTCTTCTGGGAGGAAATACTTAAAGCAGCTATAAAATCTCATCCATAATTCACCTTCTGCTGACATCAATACCTTTATATTCTCTGCATCTTCTACGTTCTGATAAAATTCTTTCTTAATCCAATCAATCGTTGGCTTTACTTCTTTTTTCTCATGTTTATAATAATGATACAAAACCTCGTATATATTAATTCCAATTCCTTTTACTATTGCTTTTGCAATTTTTAATCTATCAGTTTCAAATTTTTGTACCTGCTTAACCAATAATTTCCCACTCATATATTGGTCTTTAGGATAAAACGTTCCACTATATCCTCCATAGTAATTAAAAAAATGAACCACTACATGATTTTGTCCCAAAAAATCAAGAAGTTTACTATTTATACTCACCTCATTCAAACAGTAGATTTCCTTTGTATTTTCAATGGGAATATAAACATTTTTCCCATCCTTTCGAAAACACAATGAATTATCCTTTCGTGTCAATTCTCCCATAGAAGAAATATACTTTGTACTTCCCATATCTTCCCTCCATTAAATATAGCAATACTCATAATACGCACATTTTTTGCATTTCGGCTTATTTAATACCGGTGGAATTTCCTCCTGTTTTAATAATTCCTCTATTTCTTTTATATATTGCTGTAACTTTCTTTCCTCATTTTCCGTCAATTCTACGACTATTGTTTTTTTATCTTCTTTGTTCTTTTCTACAAATTCTAACTTGCCCTTTCTGCTTATCCCCTTTTCTTTCAATACTTTTAAATAAAAAATCAACTGCCATTTAGAAGCTTCTACATCTGCATCTGATTTCTTCACCTCTGTTAAATATTCTGCCGTTAGTTTATCCAAGCGAATATTTTCAATAGCAATTTCTGTATTGGACTGTTCTGCACGTTCTTCATGAATTGCTCTGCCTATTTTTACTTCTTCACTATTATCCTCCATATTCATTCTATTTCCAAACAAATAACATTGCCTTTTACAATGGAAATAATAGTTCATCAATGTTCCATTTACCTTCATATATAACTCGCCCCCCTATATGAAATCTACAAATTCTCCAATTTCACCTTGTATTTTCTTCCTATCCAGTTTCCCGTTTTTAAAGTATTTCTCGCCTTCTTCTATATAAAAAATTTCACCTACTTTATCGTTATAATTCAAATCTGAATTTCGCTTTATTTGGTATATAAAACAATTCATCTTGCTGATAACTTCCGAAAGCTTTACTTTCTTTTTGGCATAATTCATAGAGAAATCTTTTAACAGTTCTACATACTCCTGCCACAATTTTTTACCGTCTAATTTGTTTCCCTGCCCATCATCTATCTCTCTTGCGAGATACACTGACATACTCCAATTATCTTCTTCGATCAGTTTCATCTTTTCTTTAACCTTAAACCAATTTAACTTTCCAACCCGATTTTCAAAAAAACAATCTAACCCACTATCATTGGATAAATCATTTCTATTTCTTTTTAAAACATCTAAAATCTTTTCATAATATAATGAAAATTCTTTTTCCAATAATATATTTTTCATTTCATCGTTTTCTAATGTAAAACGTTTTTCTATTCTGATATCACCATCTCTGTAAATACCACTTCCTTCATCTAATTTAAAGAAATAAACCTCCCCTTTTCTCTGACAGGAGCGATTAATTCTTCCCATAAACTGTTCTTCACTGTCCAATTTAGAAATATTCTTATATCCAATGTCCATATCAATATCAACACCTGCCTCCACAACCTGTGTTGCCACCAGAATAATCCCTCTTGTGCTCTCTTTTATACGATGCAGTATTCTACTTCGCTCAATAATACTGTCCTCACCTGACATATATTCTACATCACATGGCAAATTATCTTTTTCTTTTAAGCACTCAAAGAAATTGGATGCTGACTCTTTCTTTATAAACTCAACCAACACTTTTTTTCCATCAGTTGCTTTTTTTAAAACATGTCGTACTAAATCCTCCTGTATATTAGGAGACATTAACAGCTCATAAGATATTTTCACACGATTTTTAAAACATACATGAGAGTAATACTTATCTCTGTTCTTCATTAGCTCCACTGCTTTGTAGGTAGACCCGGATAAAATATCTAAATTAGGCAATGTTGCTGACATAATAATAATCCTCATATTTAGCAAAGATGCGAATTGTTTCAGAAAATAAATCATTTCACCCCATATTCCATTTTTATAGCTTTGAATTTCATCTAAAACAATGACACTATTCATAAGCTGGTGAAATCCGAATGCTGACTCTTTTGTATTCCCAAACATCACATCGAATAAACTGACATGGGTACTAATAATCATTGGATAATTCAAAAACTGCCTGTCCAACAGAGCCTTTTGATAGTACAAGGTATCTTCTGTCTCTTCTTCCGCTTTCTTTTGTCTTTGTGACATTTTAATCGGTGTTAAAGAATTTATAACTGCAATTTGTTCTAAAATTTCTTTATTGCTGCCAAAAACTTTTCTCAAATTTTCCATATTTTGTTCTACAAGTGTATTAAATGGATAAATATAATAAATTTTGTGTAAATCCTCACAATTTTTTACAAGCTGAAAACTAAGGTCCAGTGCTGTATTACTTTTTCCGCTTCCCGTAGGCGCTTCCAAATAGAAGATTGAACCGTTTTTATTTTCCTTTAAAACCTTCTCTGCATCTGTTAATATTTCAGTTCTAAGGTCATTCATATCCTTTTTTCCTATTTTTTCAATAGGTTTTGGATACTGTTCTTTTTGATAATTTCTCACGCTTTTCATCACATCTGTGTTTTCATAAATATCTATCCACTTTTCAATTTCATCTAAACTTCCGAACTGTTTGATTTCCATTTGCGACATAAACTCTGTTGTCGCATAATAATCACTTGCCACCAGAAAAGAATACAATAATTTCGTATACGCATATAAAACTATATTCTTCTCTTTGCTCCACTCAGTATTATTTACAGTCTTCAACAGGGTTGATAATGACTGATTTGTTAATCGAAACTCTTTTTGATAAGCTTCACATTTACCTGCCAAGAATATATCTATTGCATCCTTTCCTTCTTCTTTTTCAAGTAAAGTAATAAATCCTTGAAAGTCTTTTAAATCACTATGATGCTGTGCAATTACATAAGAATGATAGATAATAAACGGTCGAAGTTTTTCCTTATCTGCTTTTGCCTTTACTCGCCTTTTTAATTCTTCTCTATAATAATCAATATACATAATTGCTGATAGTAAGGAATGCTTTCTTCCTAGATGGCTAAACATATTGCTTTCTGTAATTTCGGAATTCTGCATTGCACGTTTTTGAAAATCCGGATTTATTTTTCCTAAATCATGAAACAAAGGAATACCTTTTATCATTTCCCAGAAAAACTGTGTACCTTCTTCCGAAAGTTCTTCAAACATTTCCTCTATAAAACGCTCCAGCATTTTTCTTAATTGTTTTTCTTTTGCTAATATTTCAAAATATTTCTCTGCGCACTCAATGTGTTCTGTCAGTAATTCTCGTCTGATAATTTCTTTTTCTTTGTTTTCTACAATATGAGCATGATATCTCTCAATATCCTTTATAATTGTTTCTATAATTTTCAAATTTTTCTCTCCTATCAAAGAAACGGAAACCTTTTTTCTCCTTCAGGTCTCCGTTTCTTTGTCATTCTATATTCTATTTTTTTAATACATCAGTAAAATACAATCTTTTTTCCGTCACTTAACTGATATACCTCAGTTTCTCCCACGTTAACTGCTTCATCTGTATATAGAAAATTTTTTAAATGATAGAGATTTGTCAAGGCATCTAACGTATAAGGAAGTGCTTCTTTATATTGAAATGAACCAAACAAATCTAAATCTTCTTTGTCATCAAAATCCAAATCTGCTATGGATACAAATTCATCCGGTGCCAAACAATCTATTCTTCCTACTTCAAATTCACAAATTTGAACTTCTTCTACAACAATATTACTAATGCTTGCAGGATGGTCATTCTTCCCAAGATATGGATAATAAACACATTTCCTTTTGCAAATCGCCTCTTTTACCTTCTGTGCTTCTTCAGAGTTTATCAATAAACAAATTTCCCATTCTGGATTTTCCAGCCACTGCTCTTTTACAATCAAGTTTCCACCCTGTTCTTTTGACGCATATCCTACTGAATTATTAAACAGTTGAACCTTTTTGGGTATATAACCCTTTTTCTTTTTAGGTAAAATAGAAATCTGCAAATCCTGAAGTTTTTCATAAAATTCCGGAAATGATTTAGTCAATCCCGATTGTCTCTTTTCTTTCTCAAATCCTTTCATTTGAGCATAACCGCCATAGCCTAAAACAGCTCCAAAAATCCCCAGCAACGCCACTTTATGAATATTTCCATAAGTGAAATAATAATATGTATTTACTTCTGGTTTCTTAAAAAAAGCAGTCTTTCCACTCAAACTAAATCGCAGTACTTCCATCCATTACACCTCTTTTTGTGTTCGAATATCATATAAATTTATATCTTCAGATACTCCCTCTAAAACAGTTGTATGTGGATTATAATAAATATCTACCTTCTCAATTTGTTCTCCTAATTCATGTAGCAATTCTGTACACTGTATTTTTATTATATTCTTGTCCGTTCCCTTTTTAAACTGAATATATTCAGACAAATTTGGCAAATAAGCATCTGCTTTTGTTTCCACAAACAACGCAAATTCATTTTCGCATCCTACCTTTGAATTTGTAGCAAATGATGTAGCAGATACAAGAGCTGTACGTCTAAAATTATGATAGTCCTCTTCTGTATATCCTTCTGTAACTCCCAACTCTATAAGTTCTTTATATGCCAATGGATTAATTACAAACGGATAAAAATAATGTGCTTCATTACTCACAATTTTTGTTCCCAGAGTTGAGTTCTTAGCATCTTCATCATTCTTTTTTGCTTTCTCATCTCTAAATGGTGATAAAATCTGTTGTTCTTCTGGGCTTGTTCCTTCATACTTATTAAATCCCTGCCCAATCTGCACTGCACCTGTAATTGAAATATTACTTCCGGTTTCTGCAAAAGTTGCACCAAAATTTTTCACATCTACACAATTCATCAAATTTTTCAAAACAACCGTTACGTCTTTTAAATCACTTTTGCCATACAAAGTTTCATAACGTTCTCTTAATGATTTTGGAATTAAAGATATTTCTCCATTCTTTCCAGGTTCAGATAGTTTCATAGATTTAATATATAAAACCTTTTTTCCTTCATTATCCCACATTTTTTTCATTGGATATTTTAATGCTTTGTCACTTCCAAATGTTTCTCCGTCACTTGTAGTTTTGGGAAATCCTGAAAAATCAGCATTCCAGTTTGCCATAATTGATGAAATTCCTAATACACCATACACTCTTTTATTCATGATTGTTTCTCCTCCTTCATATAAATAATATTTTCATTTAAAAAGCCAAAAATAATCATATCCTGATCCACGTCACCACTTGGTATATATTCTTCAATTAATGACATCATACGACCTATGCGCTTTATTCCAACAGGAATTGTATAATTGTACTTTTTATACAGCTGTCTAAGTTTTAACTTTATAACCTCATTCTTTCTGGCATTTAAAAATGGATTGATTAAAGACTGATTTCTGTTTTTGGATTTACTTAGAGAAATCAAATACGCTGCCATCTGTCCTACTGCGTAATAATATTCTTCATTATTTTCAATCCAACCTTCATCTTCTCCAAAAACTTTTTTTTGCACACTTTCTGCTATACCTTGTTTCCTTGTTTCCATGTTTCCTTCTCCTTTCATAAAATAGTTCTCGAACGACCAGCGTAAATTTAGCTGCCATAAAGCTCTTTCTCTATATCCATTTAAAACAGAACCTTTTATTAAATCTAACGATACTTTTTTCAACACTGTAAAAAAGCCTTCGTCAACACCTTCCCTTACCCATGCAAAAATCTTATCTTTTGATAAAATAACACTTTCCTTCAAAACAGCATCTGTAATACTTACCTCGCTAGCCTCTATGTAATAATTACTTTCAAGATACTTAGAGAAAAAAACTTCATCAATTAACTTCCCAATTTCTGCTCTTGTATAATATCTTCTATACCGGTCTAAACACTCCGGATGTTTTTTATTTTGATATCCACTAATATTCAAAAAGTCAAATGCTTCTTCCAAGTTTTGATGAAATCCCGGAATATTATCCTGTTGCTGTATTTCCACTTCTTTTCCTTTTTTTATCCTTAAATAATATCCTGCCTCTATATCCTGCGGAATTTCTTTCGGTCCATATGCTAAAATTTTTTTATTCACAGTGTCAACATATACATCATATTTTCCCGCAGAAGCTAAATTCATCATATAATCAAAAAATAGCCTTTGCAGCATAACTTCCTCTCCATCTACTAAATATGATATAGGAATTTTTCTTGTCTTTGCAGCAAGATATGGTTTTTTTGCATTCATTCCCTGATTATTATCCGGAAGTCCATAAATTTCATCATCTATTTCCACATTGTAGTCATTGTTATTATAAATATTAGGAAGTAAATATCTTCTTTCTTCTCGCTCAATATTCTCATGCTCTGTTTCAAAAAAGATTTTCAGATAATCCTTCTTACTGAAATCCACATTTTCTAAATGAAAAATATTGCATTTAATCCACTGTCGATTTTTCTCTAACTCTTCTATCGGAACAATTCCCTCTTGTGCTTCAAAAATCTCATATATCCGACTAGCCTCTTTTGATTTTTTATATTTTTTCTCTAAAGGATTTTTCAGTACTTCGTAATATCCCTCAATAATATCCTCTGTTAATTTTTTTGTAACAATACTATCTTTTTTTACAAAAAAAGAATAATAGTTATTTGAATGAATTATTTTCTTTCCATCAACTGGTTTATTCATAGAAACCAGCTGGCTATGATAATCGTAAAAATACAGTTCTCTTAAATCTGAATTGCTGCACTCAATCGTTCTGGTCTTCTTATCCAGTTTAATTTCTATACTCTCTTTAATATTTCCATCCTTATCTACAAAAATATATGTTCCATCTGCCGGAATATAAGAATCCAGGATAATATCTTTTCCTTTTTTTCTCTCCTTCTCTAATATTTCCCCGAATACTTCCAAACACTCTTTTAACATAAAACCCTCCCTATCACAGCCATCTATAATTCACAAATCCGGCACCTCTGCTATTCATCTCACAAACTCCAGTCCCAATAGCCATATGTGCCAAATTTTGTGCAGTAGGATGTTCTGAAATATGAATACAAAATTTATCACCAAGCAATTTAATGTTTTTGTACTCCATTGCAATAGGCACTTTGTTCGAAAAATCGATGACTGTATACAACTCAAAATCTTCCTCTAGCTTTTCATGTGCAAATTGGTTCCATTTTTTAATTAGATTTACTTTTAATCTTTCCCCAAATTCTGTCAGATTCATATAATCTCGCCAATACCCCTTATCATCCTTCAAAATAGCAGGCGTCAACGTATATAAACACTCAATATGCTTTTGAGGAATAATCCTGATTTCTGAAGTCAGCCCTTTTATCTCTTCCGTGTAACTATTAACACAAACTTCACTAAAATAACGAGCAAGTTTTTCATCAATGGTTCGGATTGTTATTGTATATATTTTATCTTTCTTATATACCTTGTCCTTCTCCAACGGAAATGGTAAATCATGGCTGTAATACTTATATTTATTCTCCTCATGAAACTTTGCCAACTCCTCATCCTTCAAAAAGCCTTTATCCAGAAAAGATGCTATCTTCGTCTGTATATGGCTTATATGAATATCTTGAAGTAAAAAAATCTTCAGCCTAATTTCAAATACTTTCATTTTGCTTCTCCTCCTTTTTTTCATTCATATATATTTTTTATAAAATACATCTCATATTCTTATTCATCTTGTCGTTCTGGCAACTCCACTTGGAGAAAAAATCCGGTTTAAATACATCTCATGTTCTTATTCATCTAACGGAGATTTCAGAAACGGGACTTTCGGGCAATAGTTTAAATACATCTCATGTTCTTATTCATCGGAAACATCACACGCAAATTAAACATTGCAGACAGGTTTAAATACATCTCATGTTCTTATTCATCCAAGGTTTTTACGCACTTTTCATTTATATAGTATCTCATACAGACTTATTTTTCAACTTTTCTAGACTATTTTACCAACCGTTTCCTTGTTTTAGATTCTCAATCTTTTTCTTCTTTTTTTTCTTGATTTTATGGGATTTTTTCTATTTTTTTGTTTATATCGCCTGGTAAATTATAATAGCAATCCCATATTAATTTCTACTCCTAAAATCATTTCTACAAAATATATATCCTTAATATTTTAAAATCTCATTTTCTCTTTTTCATTACCGTGGTTTTTACAATTGTACCATTGGCATATTCCGTTCTACTATATTTATAATTACCATTATCTCGAGATATTGTTAAAATTTTTTTATTATCATGAGTAATTCGTGCCTGTAATATGTCTCCAACATTATTTAAAATTCCTTTTCTTCCAAATAAATTTCCCATTTTATAATGCCTCCTACTAATCATTTACATTGTAGCCCTTTCTTTTTACATTAAAATATATTACTAATTCTTTTACTACTGATATAAAATATTGTTCACAATCAAAAAGTTTCAACAGGATTTAAAATCTTCCCTATGCTTTTTTTAATCTAAATCTACATCGTATGTTTATATTTATCATAAATACTAATTCTTTTACCACATTTAAATACGTCTAACGTTATCATTACTAAAGCTCTTTAACATATATCAGGCAATCCTTAGATTGCCCGATATATAAATTATTCCACCTTATTCAAACTCCTTTGCGGACTGCGTTTCATAACACGCACAAGACATAATTAGCGATTTTTTATCGAACATTTGTTCTGTTTTTGTGTTTTCCGTACCGCCTATGAAAAGATAAACTCCAAAATAACTCCATTTCACTCTTTGTTATTTTGTTGTTCTTCTCTTGCGTAAAGAAGATCCAATGCCTGACACACAACACCACTCATGCTCTGATAATGACGTTCCGCATACTCAACAAGTCTCTGCTTTTGCTCCGGAGTCACCCGTACTCGTATGTTCTCTCCTTTGCCATCTTTTGGTGTTTTTCTAGCCAAACATATCACTTCCCTTCCACAAGTACAGTTTACTACTGATTACTACAAAATGTCAATCTATTTTTGTTATATATATATATTCTCTTGGACTAACCTTGAGCTCATTTTGAGCTATCTTTGACTAATTTACTTCTCACTCCTGTAGATCTTTATCTACAATCTCCCAGTAACCATTCTTTGGAGAGCCATGTCTTATAAGAATACCATACTCTTTTAACTTCTTAATATTGTTCTCAATATTTCGACTGGCAACCCCGATTTTCTCAGCTAACTTAACTGCTGATAATTGATGATCTTCTGAAAGCAACTTTATAATCTTTTGCTGTGTATCGTTGAGGTCTGTTCTCCACTCTGCCTCCGATGTTTCTCCGATGCTTCTCCGATGTTTCTCCGATGTTTCTCCGATGTCTTCTTTTTTATTTGTCATCGGAAATGAATTACGGAACAGCTCTACCCGAAACATATTATCGAATTCCTGAAATCTCGGCTTTGGAAGTCCATACGCTTCTGCCGCATTAAGAATTCTTTTTATTCCGCTTCCCCATGCCTCTACAAGTCCCATCTGACTGAATATATTGGCAATGCCTTTATTCCTGATCTTCGAATGACCATTCATGACTTCCTCATAAGTTAATCCGTTATATAATCCACCCGGAGAAGTCACCTCCAGTCTGTCATCATAAACTGCGACCTGAATACAGGATTCATCCAACAGATTACGGTGACAATGGGCATTAATGATCAACACATCATTTTCCACACCAACAATCTGGTGTGTTTTATCATCTACTCCAACAATCAGCTTGCCACCTTGTGTATTGGCAAAAGCTACGATTGTCTTCATGTACTTTTCACTTTTATCAGGTAAGGATACCTTGTACTCAATATTTTTCGATTCCCCGGAAAACATAGTATCTTCTACCATTCTTTCACTCCTACTCTTCTAAGCTATATCATCATCTGTGTTATTGCTCCAGCTTCAACATAAATTTATCCGAATCATTAACAATATTATACGTTTTATCACTGTCCTCCGGCAAGTAAGAAAATGAAAACATCTGCTTTCCTTTCTCTGCCTGTCGCTTTGATGAATATACCGTCACATATAACGCATTCGGAATCGACTGATCGTAGCTGAACCGCACACTTTTAAATGAATTTTCCCTGCAACGTTTCACGATTTCTTCTGCACATACTTTCTGGTCCGCTACATACAGTTTATTTACCACTACCGTCAACCGTTCTTCATGGTAATTGTCCGCTGTCATTGCATAGGAACCATACACATCCATGTCACGCCCATATTGCAAACATCCCAGACAACCGCTTATAACCATTATTATACCGATTATCAGACTGATAAACCACCTTTTTTTCATCTTCTCGCTCCTTCCCACCCCTGCATTATAATACAAGTGTATGACAGCACAGCTTATTTTTCAATACAGTTGTATTTATAATTTTAGGAAAAGACGAGGTGCCGTTATGATTGTATATATGGATTTAGAAAATCTACTTAAAGAAAAGAATATCAGCAAAAATAAGCTTTGTGAAGCCTGTAATTTACAACGCACACAGCTTAACAACTACTGCAAAAATAAAGTAAGCAGGATTGACTTCACAATACTTGCAAAACTCTGTGAATTTTTGGACTGCACACCGAATGATATACTGAAATTAAAGTAGGGCATTGGTTTTTCTCCAGTGCCCTTTTTTGATGATTGGTTTTTCAATTACGTTTATTTTTTCATCTTATGATCTGATGGCAATCTCACTTCCCCAGTTCTTTTTTTCATGATTGAATTCTGTGTTTCCATCTGTGTTGGAATATAATCGCTTTCCTGCAGAAATGCACCTGACGCCTCAGCATATGATTCATATCCAGCTGCTTTCATCCTCTTTAACATTTTTGCCAAAGCACTGTTTTTGTCTCTACTCACCTGACGTGTGCTGATGCCCAGTTCTTCTGCTATTTTCTTGACCTGTTTCCCCATGATAAAATAATCGCTCACGATTTTCTTTTCTTTCTCTGTCAGATCACTGAAGAGTTCTTTGAAGAAGATCTCGGTTGTGATGTCCGATGCAATGTCACGTCCACTATCTGCGATAAAGTCTGTCGCACAACCGTTCTCTGATTCTAATCCACAAAATAATACTGTATTATTTCTCTGATGCTGCTGATCAAACATATAATGTTCCTTATTATAAGAAATATTAAGAATTTCCAATTCCTCTGCTGTAATATTAGCGTATTTCACCTTCTGATATCTGTCGTAAAATGTGTATTTTCTTTCTTCCATGATTGTTCCTCCGATTTGTCGTTTTTGTTGATTTGATTTGTGACAAATCGAAAATCATGGATATCTGGCATAATGCCTGCCTCTTCCCTGCATTTTGATATGCTCTTCCTTTCCGGCATCTACCTGTTAAAAAGGAAGCTTTTTCAAATTTGCAACCTGTTTTTGGGTATAAAAAAAGGCCATGCCCTTCCGGACACAGCCTGACGCCTTAAAATTTGAGAAAAGAAAAACCTCCGCAAACATTACGTCTGCGAAGGTCTATTTCTCTCAGCATATCAATTCTAACATGCACGTATTTTCATTGTAATACCATTCACATGCCACTTTACTGTCAGTTCACTGCCACTTTACTTCCACTTTTCTTCCACTTTATTTCCTCCATCTTATTCTGTATCTTTTCCGGTCGTGTAAATGCCCAGAGCATTGTTGCATACAACCGGATTGCTTTCTTACGGTTTCGATAATAAGTGGTGCTTGGCATATCATCCAGAATCAGCATCACATCTTCATTGGTATTTCCTGCTTCAAAATATCTATATTTCAAAAGCCGATAATACAGCTGTCCATTCTTTGGATAATCCCTCAAAGCTATCAGGGAATCTCTCATAATTTCCAGCAAACAGAGATTCATATCATTATTCAGAAGCTTTTCCTGGATTCTGCGTTTCTCTGCAGTCGCATCGAAATCTACCAGATCATATAACATTTCCTTCAGATGCTTGCCTTCTTCTGCATACATTTCATAATCTATATCCACAAGATTCTTCTCGATACGGAACATTACCTTGGTATACTGACTCAACAATAATTCCGTATTCTTATAAGCATCCTCTGCCACTTCTTCCATATTGATAAACATATCCTGTATTCTCTGCATAATTGTCCTCCTTCCCGACCGCTTCCGCAGCCAGACCAATCATTGTATTGTTTATTCCATTCACAGTCTGTTACTGTCCTAACATCTCTTCATGCAGATTCCGCAGAAATATCCGCTGTGGAATAGCTTCTATTTCTGGCTGACCGGCAACTGTATGATCTATTGAAAGCAATCGGTTCTCACGGGAAAGGATGTATCCCCGACTGCTGATGTTCTCATCGAATATCTATCTCTCCAAAGGGGGGCCCTGATTCAGGGCTCCCTTTTAGGGCGCCGCTATTTACGTTCCATAAACCATTTGTAATTTTCTTCATAAGTCAGATGACAGATTTTCCCGCCCACCTGACATGTATAACGATATCCGGTTCCGCCAGCTTTTCGACTGGCACAACGCTCCGGTTTTGAAACCTTATCAATTGCATACTTACGTCCATCTTCCCAGACAAACGCTGTAGGGATCAATTCTCCTTCCCGGCTAAATACCGCCAGGACATCTACATACACTTTAGTTGTCATTACAAAACACCTGCTCTCTCCTATCCATGAAAATATGCCTGTGGATGAACCGTATGTTCCTTAGCATTCAGCTGTGCAAGTATCTTATCCTGATACATAAATGCTCTCTGAATACTCTGATAACCGAATCTTCCACGGAGCTCATCTACCACCTGGTCCATCTTTTTGATTTTTTCTCTTTTCGTTTCATCCATAAATAAATCAAGCTGATAAGGCATCTCTTCTGATACCAGATCACATCCTCTAACACCAAGACTACGAATTGGATGTTCCCAATTATAGTTTTTCTGGAATAACTCAAATGCAGTTCTGGCAATTTCTTCTGTAAGATTACTTGCCCTGTCCAGCTTGCACTGTCTTGTGAAATGATACAATCCATTATCCCGAATCGAGATTTCTACTGTCCTGCATTGAAAACCATTTTCACGAAGCCTTACTCCTACACTTTCTGAAAGAGCCATCAAAATTATCTTCACGTCCAATTCACTAACAAGATCTCTTGGCGTTGTTGTACTGTTCCCGATAGACTTGATCGGTGCTTTATATCCTTCTACTGAAACTGGAGTTTCATCCCATCCATTTGCAAAGGTATGAAGTACCAATCCCATCTTTCCAAGATATGTCTCTAATATAGAAGGTTCTGCACCTGCCAAATCTCCGATTGTACAAATACCTAGTTTCTTCATCGTCCGTTCAGTACTTCGTCCGACCATGAGTAAATCTCCTACTGGAAGCTTCCATGCAATATCCTTGTAATTGTCTTTGGAAAACTCTGTGATAGCATCTGGCTTTTTATAATCTGAACCAAGCTTTGCAAATATCTTATTCCAGGAAACACCAATACTTACGGTAACGCCCAGTTCATATTTAATCCGACTGCTGATCTCTTTTGCAATCTTCATTCCATCTCCCTTGATAGAAGTACTGGCAGTTACATCCAGCCAGCTTTCATCAATCCCAAATGGCTCTCTCTGATCCGTGTATTCACTGTAAATCTCCTGTGCCATTCTGGAAAACCTCAAATAAAGATCCATGCGAGGCGGTACAAAGATTATTTCCGGGCAAACCTGTCTTGCCTGCCACAATGCCATGCCTGTTTTTACTCCGGCTCGCTTCGCAATATAGTTTGCAGTCAGCACAATTCCATGTCTTGCTTCCGGATCACCACCGACTGCCATCGGCTTCCCGGCAAGTTCCGGATGATGCAGCATCTCAACACTTGCGTAAAAACAATTCATATCTGAATGAAGAATTGTCCTGCTCATAACATTCACCTACCAGTCTTAAAAATCATAATAAAAGTTCTTTGCTTCATATTGACTTTGTGAAGTTTATAGATTATAATTTCTACTAACTTCACGAACATTTGTTTGTATTTTATACGTGATAATGAACTCTGTCAATAGTTTTTATAAAGTTGATGAAGTTACGATTTCAAAAACTTGGAAAGGATCCCACTATGAATTTTTCAGACAAGATTAAATATCAACGAGAACAGAATCATCTGACACAGAAAGAACTTGCAGAACTAGTCGGCGTATCCCAGCGTGCGATTGCAGCTTATGAAAGTTCCGGCACCATCGCACGAATCTCTACTATGAGAAAGCTCGCTCATGCATTGAATGTCTCTTACGATTATTTGAAACATGACGAGATCACAGATCCTTCTTATGGAATTGAAAAAATGGATTATATTGATGAAGTCAATGGACAGCTTGGTGAAAAAGGAGCCAGGGACATCAATGAGATTCTCGAAGCCAACCGTGCTCTTTTTGCTGGTGGCGAACTCGACGAAGAAGCAAAAGATGCTTTCTATCAGGCTGTAACCAAAGCATATCTTTCCTGTAAGATGGAAGCGAAAAAGACATTTGGACGGAAAAAGAAAAACACTGAAACAGAAAGTGATTCATAGGTGTCCGTATTTTCGTACAGCACTTTTGCTACTCTATACTTGCAACAAACTATCTTATGAAATATCGAGGTGTTTTTATGAGTTCAAAATGTATAAGAAACACTGTTAATAAAGTAAAAACAAAATATCAGGAAAGTGATCCGTACCGCCTTGCAGCCGCTATGCATATTATTGTTAAGAAGCTTCCGCTTGGAACTAATCCAAACTGTTGTAAAGGCTTCTGTATGCGGGAATGTCGAAAGACCTGCATTGTCATTAACAGCGATCTGCCGGAAATCATACAGCAGATTATCCTGATTCACGAAATCGGACACGCACTCCTTCATCAGAAAACCCTTCAGATCAAGTGTTTTCATGATTTTGAATTATTCGATGGAGTGTCACAATGTGAATATGAAGCCAATTGCTTTGCCGCTGATTATCTTCTGGAGGATGAAGATGTCCTGGAGATGCTTAACGCTGATATGTCCTTTTTCCAGGCTGCCGCTGAACTGAAAGTTCCACCAGAACTTCTTGATTTCAAATTCCGAATGATGAAACGAAGCGGCGTTCAGATTATAGATTCTCCGATCACTTCCAACAGTGACTTTTTAAAGGATATCCCTACTTCGGGAATAATAGAAAACTACTAAATATGCTATTTTTGAAAAAGGAGTGTTTTGAATATGATCAACTTAAATAAATGTAGAATAGATTTTGGAAAAGGTGACGTAGGTATTGGTGTCATCGAAAACACTACAGACTCCGCTCAACTGGCATTTTATAATCAGAGTGCCCGTCCCATCCATATAATTAAGAATCCAGAGCAGATTCCTGGAGTTGAACTCATGGAATTTAAAGAGGAACCTTTTATCATGAGCTTTTCCAATCCAGAAAGCATTGATGCTGTTATTTCAATTTTACAACGTGCCAAATATATTAATTTCACTTCCAAAAGTGAACCGCAAAAAACAGAATAGCTGAATGATGTATCTCGTCAAGAATGGCTGTCTTTTTTCTCCAATGATCAGACAGCCATTTCTCATAAAATTCTTTAATACAAATCTCCCACATATCCATCTGATTCCAGATGCATATAGCACTCATCTACCTGCTCTGATTCCAGAATCTGCAAAACGTGTTCCATACCTGTAGCAAGTTCTCTTGTTTTTAACTCTTCCATCGGAATCCAATAAACTCTTCCTTCCTCAGAACTCTTCAATTCTCCGGTAAACTTATCCGCTTTATACAGGGTAATGACATAATGCACTCCGCTCTTATGCCAATGATATAATCCCCCAAGCTTCGGTGCTTCAATCGTAAGTCCTGTTTCTTCCCAGACTTCCCGAATCATAGATTTCTGAAAAATCTCATTTGCTTCTACGTGACCGCCTGGAAAAGTTGTACCGGTATAGCTATCATTTACTTTATCCAGAGCCAGTACATTCCCTTTATGATCCTGAATCATACACATATTCATAAAACAGACCTTCTCAATCCGGCTCACTTCTTTTTCATTCAGAGATTTTCTGACACGTTTGTTGATATCCGATCGTTTGGATTTATAATGCTTGAAGACCTCTCCATATGGAATCCAGATTTCTGCATCTTCGATTTTTTCATAAACAGAATCCACCACTTCTTCCAAATGTTTGTCATTCGGAAATGTACATTTTTTCATATAATAATCCCTGGTTGCCTGAAACATCCATTCTGCAATCTTTTCTTTCTGCTTCATTTTTAATTGGGAATACTTCTTATTCGTTTGCAGTAGTCTCCCATCTATCATCTTATGGTTTTTCCGTGACATCGGTTTTACCTCTTTTCTTCTTTTTCATTCAGATTTTACTATACCACAGAATCATGCCTGCGTCATACTTCTGAGCTTCGATGTCCTCTTTTTCTTCTCTCAGTATCTTATTTATAGAGAGATTTTTTTTAAGGACTCTCTTCCGGCGGCTTTGCCACCGGTAAATAGCAAGGACAGGAAGTGAGGATACACTTCCGGGAAATCCCAATTTAGGGAACCCTGCCCTAAATTGAAAACTCAGAAGTCACTACTTCGAAGAACCAATGAAAGGAGAATCTGCCTATGGCAAAGAGAAAAAGAAATATACAAATTTTGTTTTGTGTTTCCCCGGAAGAAAAGAAGCTGATTCGCAGAAAGATGATTGAATCAAAAACAAAAAATATGGGCGCTTACCTTCGTAAAATGGCAATCGACGGTTATATTGTCAATACAGACACTACTCCATTAAAGAAACAATACGAGGAAATGCATAAGATCGGTGTGAATATTAATCAGATTGCAAAGAAAGTAAACAGCACCGGAGATCTGTATCCGAAAGAAATGCAAGAATTGAAAGAGATGGTGAAAGAATTATGGCGTATCTTAAGATCTTCCCAATTAAAGTAACGGACAAGAAAGCTCTGGACTATATTACAAATCCAGATAAGACAGATGAAAAACTGTTAGTTTCCAGTTTTGGCTGTTCCCCGGAAACTGCAGATTTGGAATTTGCCATGACGAGAGAACATGCAAAAAAGAATGGAATGGACAAGGGCGATAACCTGGCATTTCATCTGTTCCAGTCCTTCAAGCCAGGAGAAGTTGATGCCGAAAATGCCCATCGCTTAGGGCAGCAATTTGCAGACGAAGTACTGAAAGGAAAATATGAATATGTGATCAGTACCCATGTTGATAAAAATCATATCCATAACCATATCATCTTCAACGCAGCAAGTTTTGTTGATTATCACAAGTATGTTTCCAATAAGCGGAGCTACCATAAAATCTGCCGGATCAGTAATCGCATTTGCCATGAAAATGGACTTGCCACCAGTATGCCAACCGGAGAAAAAGGTAAAAGCTATAAAGAGAATATGGAATATCATCGTGGCACCAGTTGGAAAGCCAAGCTACGTGTTGCAGTTGATAAGGCAATCTGGACTTCCATCAACTATGAGGAATTTCTACAAAAAATGCAGTTAGCCGGATATGAAATCCGGCAGGGAAAGCACCTGTCATTCCGTGCACCGGAACAGCAGAACTTCACTTATATGAAATCTCTCGGAAGCTATTATTCCGAAGAAAATGTTCGCATCCGTCTGGCTAAAAATCGTAGCAAAGTAAAAACTCCAAGACATCTGTCCAGAGAAGCTCGCTTGTATATCAATATCTCCACTTATGTCACAACTGGAAATCGAGAGGGATTTGAACGATGGGCAAAGCTCAATAATCTAAAAGAGGCAGCCCGCACCTTCAACTATCTTTCCGAAAATAACTTGCTGAATTATGACGATTTCAGGCAGCATGTATCTGACATTGAAGCTTCTATGAAAGTTGCCGACCAAAGAATAGCACAAATCAACAGTGAGCTGAGCACGCAGAAAGTCATTCAGAAACACTGCGCTTCTTACCGGCTTTGTCGTAAAGTAATTGAAGATTGTAAATCTGCTAAAAATCCAAAAGCATACCGCACCAAACATCAGGCAGAATACCAGCTCCACGATTCACTAAAAAAAGAGCTTCAGGATCTGGGTGTTACCAAAATCCCTAGCTCTGAGAAAATCCAAAAGCGGATTGAAAATCTTGAATCTGAACAGGCTGCTACTGTCCGAGAAAAACAGGAATTGCAGAAAAAACAGAAGACACTAGATATCATCCAACAGAATTTCACAGCACTGCTCAATGCTCCTCAAATATCAAACAACGATATCAATCGTACCATTGCACCACCACTTCAACATTAATATCATAAACGTTTTAAACTATATAACACAAGAAAACTGATTCCACCGCAATGGATCAGTTTTCTTTAAATAATAGCTACTTCATTTTTCTTTTTTTACAGAATCCTATAATCAAACCAAGACTAACAATCGCTATTAAAAACCATGCAACTATATTTGTTGTATCTCCGGTTTTTACCGTATTTATTATTTTCTGAATAGGATTTGGCTTATCCGGTTTTGAAGGTGTCGGATCCTTAGGCTTATCTGGATTGTTCGGTGGTGTTTCTGGTGAAACCCATTCAGCTTTTGGCTCTATCGTTACATTATATTCTACATTCCCATTAATTTCAGATGGTATATTAACAAGGAATGGAGCAGATTCAAATTTATCTGTACCACTTTCCACATTTCCAATCTGTGCAATCAGATAAATTCCTTCATCCAATTCTCCAAAACTCGTGCGTCCTAAACTATCTGTTTCTTGCATTAAGCTGGAAATATCATTTTCCTTCGCAAATGCAAACAATTGTTTTGCCTGTTTTTCTCTTGCTTCTGCACTGGTATCTTGTAATGATATACCTGAATCTTTAAAACCATCTTCCCAGACCAGCTCATCATTTTTCATATATTGAATTGGAAATATCGAGAACTCTGCTCCGGAAAGAGTCACTTCTTTATCTGAGCTATTTCTCCCCTTGTAAATAATTTGAATGCTTCCTGTTCTGCTTCCTGCTTCAGCATGGATTGTTGAAATATCTATAAAACTACCGACAAGAAAAAGCAAAACGAATAAAATAATGTGAATACTTCTTATCTTCTTTCTCACCTTACTTTCCTCCTTTTTCTATCTCGTATACTATAAATTATAGCTATCATCAGCCCTATAAAAATTACTATAATTGTTACAATCAGCACTTTAGCAGTAAAAGATAACTCCGGTTTTATATTTGTATCCGGCTCTTGCTTCGTTGCCTCTTCATAAGGTATTCTCTCTCCACGTACTAAAAGTCTGTGTGTATTGATTGCAAATGGTGTACAAGTAACAAGTGTTGCATAATCCTTGCCTGGTTCAATAGATAACCCATCTGTCTCTTCCGGTAAAACTGTTAATATCTGATCAATCTGATATGCCAGTGTTTCATCTAAAACCTTAATGTAAAAAATATCCCCTACTTCCAGTTTATCCATATTGGTAAATAGTGTTTTTGTCGGAAGACCTCTATGTCCAGTCAGAACTGTATGTGTACTTTCTCCACCAACCGGAAGAGATGTACCCCAGAAATGTCCGACACCTGCCTGTAACACAGCTTCACTTGTTCCATGATAGATTGGAAGTTCTACATTAATCTTAGGAATGCGAATGTATCCCATCATTCCAGAACCATCTACGTTTAACAGGCTCTCATAGCGAGCATCTATTTCCACATCTTCTTGCGAAAATGGATCAATCAAATCAATATTTCCCAGCATTTCCTTATTATATGCCCTCGCCTCTTCCAACATCTGCTCTTTTTCTGCCTTACTTAACTTTACACTTTCCTCATCATAATAGGATACAACTTTGGAACCATTCTTTTCGTTCAGATAACTACTAAACGTTGGATATAACAATACGGAGAATGCAACCAAAAGCACGATCAGACGAATAATATCTTTTATTGTTATCTTCCTTTTTTTCTTCTTACTCTTCATTTCATTCTCCCTGTTGTTATACTTGGAATTGCGGTTACCTTCCGTGGAAGATAACCGCCCATTCCTTAAATATTATCTTGTATCTCTAGTGAAATTATTATGCTTGTTTTCTTTTGTCACGAATGAAGCTTACTGCTACACCAAATACAAGGATAGCTGCGATTACAGCAAATGCGATTGCTCCACGTCCACCAGTGGATGGAAGGAGGGAACCTGAGCTGTTTTCAACATCAATAATCTTGTCATCTTCTGCTGTATCGTTTTTCTTAACAGTCCAATTTGTATCGTCATCTTTTGTAATTGTAACTTTAATTGGATCTGTCAACTTGTTGAATCCTTCTGGAGCCTGTGTCTCTACTAAATAGTATGTTCCTGCTGCAAGACCATTGACACGGAGGTTGTAACCTTGTTCCTCAATATTTCCAACTGATTCAAATTCTGTAGTAGCAGAGGTTGGATCTACAACATAGCTCCCTTTAACTGCTGTCTCAGATACCTTAATTACATTTGTATCATCAACGCTATCTTTGTATAACTTAAATTTTGCACCTGCTAACTTTTCTAATGCAACCTCTCCTGTACCCGTACCTGCTTTTTTCTTTAAGATATCAAGTGGGTATGTAGGTGTCTTTGCTTCACTTGGTGTTGTTTTTGTTGTTTCACTTAGTTTATTACCATATTCCAATGTAGCACTGTTCTTTTCTGTTACAACTGCGTTAGCATTAACTTTTGCATAATATGTAACAGTAAATTCTTTTCCCTTGTTTGTCTGGCTAGCTCTTACCCATTCAGAAAGGTCAAGACTCATTTTTTTGCTGTTTTCTGTGTCAATTACTGCTTCTGTTGGTGCTGTACTAGCATCTGTTGCATCTGTAAATGCTACTGTAACTTTTACACTGTTTCCTTCACAAGCTATTCCATTTGCATCATTTACAAAATCAAGACCTCTTGATAATTCATCGTGGATAATGTACTGATACTGGTTATATCCTGTTGTATCCGGAATAGAACCTGTTACGGTATATTTCACTACCTGTCCGATACTTACAGTCTCTTTGTCAGCTTTTTTCTCAATGCTTGGTGCTTCTGTTTTTAAGTCTACTCTAGTTGTATCAGCATCTACAGTAACTAAAGAAGACTGAATCTCTTTTCCACCTGTTACATATACAAGATAGTAACCAGCATCTAATCCTGTAAATTCATAAGATGTTTTGCTCCCTGTGATTTTATTAGAAGTAGCAGTTTCTGCCAAACTGTTCTTCAATGCATATGCTGTAAAATCATTTGCAAACTGCTGAATAGTAGTTGCTTTATCTGCAACTTCCTTTGCAAACTCTTCATCCTTAGAATTTTCACTAATGTTTAATACGGATGCAAGTGCAGTCTTATAAGCATTATTTACGGTATATGCGTAGTTTGTTGTTTCTCCGCTTTTTGACTCTGTTACATCAAATAATTTGTACAGATTGATTGTCTGACCTTTCAGATCCTGTCCACCTTTTGCATTCACAGTGAGTGAACATGTTGTTCCTGCGGCAAATACTGTGACAGACATAGCCATCATCATAATCGCTGCCAGCATTAATGCCATGATTTTTTTCATTCTCTTC
>ERZ835762.722-NODE-722-length-28649-cov-7.558159_pt1 | contig 28649 bp, 25 predicted proteins | sample MGYA00519687_ERZ835762 | MGnify/ENA primary metagenome ERZ835762 (study PRJEB31850, sample SAMEA3708783) | human gut metagenome | biome: human gut; feature: human-associated habitat; material: faeces | place: China | collected 2014 ... | reverse complement strand
AACGCTCATAAACGCCTTCTGCGGAATCTCCACGTTTCCGATCTGGCGCATACGCTTCTTGCCTTCCTTCTGCTTCTCGAGAAGTTTCTTTTTACGGGAGATATCGCCGCCGTAGCACTTCGCGAGGACATCCTTTCTCATGGCTCTCACCGTCTCACGGGCAATGATCTTACCACCCACAGCAGCCTGGATCGGAATCTCGAATAAATGCTTCGGGATCTCATCCTTCAGCTTTTCGCACATCTTTCTGCCGCGCTCGTAAGCGGATCCCTCAAACACGATGAAGGAAAGGGCATCCACAGTTTCCTTATTGATCAGGATATCGAGTTTTACAAGCTGTGACTGCTCGTATCCCTTCAACTCGTAATCGAAGGACGCGTAACCGCGGGATCTTGATTTCAGCGCGTCAAAGAAGTCGTAGATGATCTCGTTTAACGGGAGCTCATACTTTAAGAGTGCACGCGTCTCTTCCATATATTCCATGCCGAGGTAAACGCCGCGGCGCTCCTGGCATAACTGCATGATCGCGCCCACAAATTCTGTGGTCACCATGATCTCTGCGGAGACGATCGGCTCCTCCATATATTCGATCTCCGACGGATCCGGCATGTTGGACGGGTTCGTGAGGTCGATCACCTCGCCGTTCGTCTTGTGGATCCGGTATACAACGCCCGGTGCTGTCGTCACGAGGTCAAGGTTGTACTCGCGCTCCAGGCGCTCCTGGATGATCTCCAGATGTAAAAGCCCTAAGAATCCGCAGCGGAATCCGAAGCCCAGCGCGATGGATGTCTCCGGCTCAAAGAACAGGGACGCGTCGTTTAACTGCAGCTTCTCTAAGGCATCACGGAGCTCCGGATATTTCGCTCCATCCGCCGGATAGAGTCCGCAGTACACCATCGGAGTTACCTTCTTATATCCCGGAAGCGGCGCCGCACACGGATTTAAGCGGTTCGTCACGGTATCACCCACGCGGGTATCTTTCACATTCTTGATGCTGGCTGTAATGTATCCAACCATTCCGGCCCGGAGCTCATCACAGGGGATAAACTGGCCTGCGCCGAAATATCCGACCTCAACGACATCGTAGGAAGCTCCCGTCGCCATCATCTGGATCGGGGTGCCTTTCTTCACGGTTCCCTCTTTCACACGGCAGAATACGATAACGCCGCGGTAGGAATCGTAGAGGGAGTCAAAGATCAGCGCCTGAAGCGGTGCCTCCGGATCCCCCTTCGGCGCCGGGATCTTATGGACGATCGCTTCCAAAACATCCTCGATATTGAGTCCCATCTTTGCAGAGATCCTCGGTGCGTCGTGAGCCTCAAGTCCGATCACGTCCTCGATCTCCTCCGCCACACGATCCGGATCAGCGCTCGGAAGGTCGATCTTATTGATGACCGGGACAACATCAAGATCATGGTCAAGGGCAAGATACACATTTGCAAGCGTCTGGGCCTCAATGCCCTGAGCTGCATCTACAACAAGGATCGCACCGTCACACGCCGCAAGACTTCGGGATACCTCATAGTTAAAGTCAACGTGACCTGGGGTATCGATCAGATTAAAGATATACTCCTCGCCGTCCTTTGCTTTGTAAACCGTGCGGACCGCCTGGGATTTGATCGTGATGCCGCGCTCGCGCTCCAGCTCCATGTTGTCGAGGATCTGGGCCTGCATCTCACGGCTGGTTAAAAGACCGGTCTTCTCGATAATGCGGTCCGCCAGCGTGGATTTACCGTGGTCGATATGGGCAATGATACAGAAATTTCTGATTTTATCCTGGGAATAATGAACCATTCATGTTCCTCTCTTCTATATGATTTCTTCTTTATATGATCCATTTCTCTGTCACTGCTTGTCGAACCACCAGATCTTTACTCCTGATCGTTCGGTCCATCGGAAAATACCTTTATACACAGGAATTTCTCCCTTGGGGACAGAAATGGCAATTTATCATGTTAAATATAGCATTTTTTAGGTTTCCGCGCAAGCAGTAGTATGAGGTTTGGATGTGATAAAAAATAGACAAAAAGCTGACAAATTACAATTCTTTTATGTGTTGTAAAATCAATTGACATTCTATCCATTCTGATTTAGACTTTAATTAACATTTTGTCACGTATATTCAGGACTTTTCTTCGTCCCGTCACCCGTCCACCTTTTCTATCATTTCAGCAGCTATCCTTCATGTTCGCAGATCCTGTATATTCCTTGACCGTTCTGCGTTTTCTGAATGGCTGCCCGGGAGATAACATATGAATCAAACTCGGAAAAAACAGCAGTCCATGGACATGACCTCAGGGTCCATCACAAAGCTCCTGATCATGTTCGCGGTTCCCCTCGTGATCGGAAACCTTTTTCAACAGCTATACAACACTGTGGACAGTCTCGTTGTTGGAAACTTTGTCGGCTCCCATGCTCTCGCCGCCGTAGGTTCCACCACCAGCATCATCAACATGATCGTCATGTTCTTTACCGGTACCTCTGTTGGTGCCGGCGTCGTCATCAGCCGGTACTATGGGGCCCACGATGACGAAAAGCTTCACATTGCCGTGGAGACCACGATGGCAGTGACCTTCATCTGTGGGATCATTTTTACAGGTCTTGGAATCTTTGTTGCCCCCTATATGTTAAAATTTATGTCCACACCGGATGATGTCCTGCCGTCCGCCTCCGTATACTTAAAGATCTATTTTTCCGGCGTTTTCGGTCTGCTTGTATACAACATGGGAAGTGCTATCCTGCGTGCCGTTGGCGATACGAAGCGGCCGCTGTACTTCCTCTGTCTCTCCAGTGTCATGAATATCGGCCTTGACCTTCTTTTTGTAGTGGGCTTCGGCATGGCCATCGAGGGAGTTGCCTACGCGACGATCATCTCCCAGTTTGTTTCCGCAATTCTCGTGCTCATCGTTCTCACCAGAAGCACGGAGAATTACCGCCTGACCTGGAAGGACCTGCGGATCAACAAAAAAATCTTCCGGCAGATCCTCATGGTCGGACTACCGACAGGATTTCAGCAGTCACTGACATCATTTTCCAACGTGTATGTCCAGTCCTATATCAACACCTTCGGATCCAGCTGCATGGCCGGATGGAGCAGCTACTCAAAGATCGACCAGTTTGTTTTCCTTCCGATGCAGAGTATCGGACAGGCATCCACGACCTTTATGAGTCAGAACCTGGGAGCCGGGAATCTGCCCCGCGCGAAAAAAGGAACCGGTGTGGCTCTCCGGCTGGCACTCCTCATTACATTCGCCAGCGCTGGGATCCTTTTCCTCTTTGCGCCTCGGCTCGTCGCAGTCTTCAACCAGGAGCCTGACGTTGTCCGGTACGGAACCATGTTTCTCCGGATGAACGTGTTCATGCTGGCATTCTGCTGCCCGAACCAGGTCGTTGCGGGCGCGATGCGCGGAGCCGGAGATTCCAGGACACCGATGCTGATCATGCTGTTCTCCTTTGTCCTGTTCCGCCAGATCTATCTCTATATCGCGACCTCGATCTGCAATACAGCCGCAGTTGTCGGATTCGGATATCCAGTGGGCTGGATCGTAGCTTCGGTTCTCGTAGAGCTCTACTATATGTCCGGAAAATGGGAGAAAAAGATCAATATGTAACCTCTTCCCATGTTCTGTTATTCTCCTGTCAGTACCTGATCCAGGAGATCGGATAACGGCATCATCGCCGCTTTCGCCTCCGCATACGTGTTTGTCTGGGCGCCCACCTCGATGAGGGCGGAACGCGCCCGGACATGCTCGTTATAGCGGAGGCCTTTTAAATAGATCTTTCGCGTAAGTCCCGGATATTTTCCAGCAGCCAGAAGCTGCATCTGGAAGCTGAACGCCAGGTTTTCCTTGAGATTTGGATTCGGAAGATACTCGATGGGGCCGTCCGGGCTCATGGATGTCCCGTTGAAGAACATGATCTTCGCGGTCTCCGTCCCGTCGATCTCCGTCACAAGTCTCGTCCCATCCGAGACGCCGTCCCGGTGGACATCCAAGACCACCTCGATAGACGGGTATTTCTGCAGGAGACCAGAGATCCCGTCGAGGGCGTAGGTATACGCCGCACTGCGGTCCAGCTTTCCGTTCCGGTAATCGTAGACGCTCTCATCATGGTACACGTTGTACCCCTTTTCCCTGAGAAGCTTCGCCAGGCACTCTCCGAGGTGGATCACGTCCGCCTCCGAATTTTCCGGGTAGTCGGCGTAGGTCTCCTGGGAGTGGGTATGGTAGATCAGGATCTGGGGGATGTCGGCGTTTTTTTCGATGGAAAGGTCCGCGGCGAGGAAATTCTCCGCCCGCATCAGGTCCCGGCCCGCCGTTGTTGTGGGGTGGACGTTGTAGAATTTTTTCATCAGGTAGTCGTAATCGTTGAGTTTTTCTAAAATGATGCCGGAATTTCCGGTGTTGAAGGTTCCTGCTGCGAGCAGGCCTGCGAGTGTCGTCTTTTCATTCTGGGATGATCCGTTTTCTCCAGTTCCGCTTTTTCCCGAATTCCCCCATTCTTCTGAACTTTCTGTTTTTGTTCTGTCTTGTGCATTTTCATCCGCATTTCCGCTTCCCCATGCATTCTTCCTACGATCATCTCCGTAAACTCCCTGATTTTGTTCCCTGTCTGCGATCCATTCTGCCCGCAGTACCCCATTCTCATTCTCGATCCCAAATATCTCCTCATACTCCTTTGTCCGCCTGCTGCCATTTTTTCTGCTCTCCAGATAAAAAGCCGTACCCTCATCCTCCTTCCACGCCGGAAGAAATCCCCGCATCACATCATCCGCGATCCGCACCGCGTAATTTTCATAGAAATCCTTCCATGCGCCCGCACACAACCCACGTCCGAGATACAGCGCCGCCACGCAGACCACCGCCAACACGATCCACCGCCCGGCATACTGGATCATCCTGATGATATTTCCGATCATCTGCGCAACAAACAGGCGGTCCGCCTGAAGCATCCGCTTAAAATAGTACCATCTCCGCCTCATATCTGCCGCCTGATTCGCCGTTTCTTTACAGTTTATGTGAATATGCGGTTATTCAGTACCTGCGCAACCATACTGCCGCCGCAAAATCCGAACCATATCAGCCAGGCACCAACAGCCATTTCCGAATAAAAAATGCAGAGTTTTTCACATATATCACGCAAATCTATGCAGTTCTGAACAACGCCTCATGGATCGCCTCCGAGATCGTAAAGCTCAGAAAATCCACCCGCTCATCAATATCATGGGGCGTCACATACATGGGACCGAGGTCCGGCTTTAAGAGTTCCTTAACAAGCTCATAAGATTCTTCTACCCGAAGAATTTCCAGCTTCTTCTCTCCGGATTTTCTTTTCTTTTCACCATTTCGATCCCTGTCCGAGTCCTCCGCTTCCATTACCTCATCATCTTTTTCCAAAACATCACACCCTATCTTCTCCCTCAACACCTCCGTCATCGCCCCAACCGTATCATACACGATCGCCGCCGCCCCGACGACCATCGGGATCCCGATCGCAAACACAGGAATCCCCAGTGTCTCCTCCGTCAGCCCGCTCCGGTGATTCCCGACCCCGGATCCCGGCTGGATCCCCGTATCGGATAGCTGCACCGTGACTCCCAGTCTCCCGGCACTTCTCGCCGCCAACGCATCCACAACGATCACTGCATCCGGGTCCGTCTCCTGCACAATGCCTTTCACGATCTCCGCCGTCTCCATCCCCGTCTGCGCCATGACCCCCGGCGTGATCCCGCTTAAGACCGGATACCCGTGCTTCCTGCAAAAATCCGTCCCATACTCCAGCTCCAGATGCCTCGTCGCCTGAAGATGCTCCAAAACCTTCGGTCCCAAAGCATCCGGCGTCGCCTCCGGATTTCCCAGGCCAACGACCAGAGTTCTCACCGGCCGCCCCATCTTCTCCGTCTCAAGCCCATGCTCCTTTAGCATCCCCCGCAAAAGCCCCGCCAACTCCTCCGAGACCTCCCTGTGATAATCATCATCCTTCTTCGCCAGCGAAGCCGCCTCCACCGTCAAATACATCCCCACCGGCTTTCCCAGCGCCTTCTCTCCTCTCTCATCACACACCGCGACCTCCGTCACCCGGATCCCAGTCTCCTCCTTCTCCCACTCCCGCACCCGGATCCCCGGAATCTCACTCCCCTGCACCTTCTCTCTCTCCTCCAGCGCCAGATCCGTCCTCACCGTAAACTCCACATCCGCCTGTCTCATAAACACGCCTCCTATCTCAACTTTCTCCTTATTTTTCTCGCAAAAAAGCAATTTATGTATTGACATACCGGGAAATATTCGCTAGAATGTAATAGTATGTTTACATTGAACTGTCCGTGTCCAGGCTTTGATGCAAAACAAACAGAGATAATTTTTTAAAATAATATGGAGGTGTACAGATTGGCTAACATCAAATCTGCAAAGAAAAGAATCGTAGTAGCAGAGACAAGAGCTGCTAGAAACAAAGCAATCAGATCCAAAGTGAAAACTTTCGTTAAGAAGGTAGAGGCTGCAATTACTGCTGGTGACAAGGCTGCTGCACAGGCTGCACTTCTTGCTGCTACAAGCGAAATCGATAAGGCTACTTCCAAGGGCGTATATCACAAGAATACCGCTTCCAGAAAAGTATCCCGTTTGGCTAAAGCTGTAAGCGCAATGGCTTAATTTATCATCGAACTGGATTATTACGCATAAATAAAAAAGAACCGCTGTTTCCGAGGTGTGTCAGAAACAGCGGTTCTTTTTTATATCTCGGCACCGGTCAATGTACCCAGCAGGTTCGGAGACTCCTGCTCGATCTTTCTTATCGGATCCAGCTCCAGCACCGGTCAATGTACCCAGCTCCATCCAACCCCCAGCGCAGGCCTGCCTTCGGACCCGGATGCCTGATTGCGGGGGCTCTGGCTTCCTCTTGGCTCGCAGGAAAATGCGTTGGAGGAAAGGTGACACTTGTCTGAGCGCAGCGAGTTGTGTCACCTTTTCTCCGCCCTTAGCATTTTTCTGCAAGCCTAGAGGAACCGCCCCTGAAATCCACCAGCACCCGAATCCGAAGCCAGGCCTGCGCGTCCTTTTGCCAAGTTGATCCAACCTTACTCATACTTCTTCGCAATCAGCAACTCCACCGCCAACCGATCCGAGAGTCGACCGGTTTTCACAGCCTCCTCCGATTCCACACAAAACTCCACATAAGAAAGAATCTGCTCCCTCGTAAACGCCCTCGCCTGCGCCATCAGCTTCCCCGCCACAAACGGCGGTACCTTCACCCTGGACGCGATCTCACTCTTCTGCGCCCCCTTACCCGCCAATTCCTTCACCTGCAGAAGCTGGTTAAACTGCTTCGCGATCAAAAACATGATCCGCATCGGCGGCTCCTTCAGAGTCAGAAGATCCTCATAGAGATCCATCGCCTTCCTCGTATTCCCCGCCACGATCGCCGTCACCATCTCAAAGATCCGGTTCGTCACATGGACCGTCCCGACCGCCTCCACGTCCTCCTTCGTGATCACCTCGCGCCCCATGGTATAGCAGATCAGCTTCTCCAGCTCCATCCTGATATTCTCCATGTCATCCCCGGTCCGCTCCATAAAATACTCCATGACCTGGCGCGTGATCTTCTTCCCGTCCTTCGAAAGGATCCCCGCTGCCCAGCGCATCAGCTGGTCCGCGTCCTGCTTCTTTAATTCCGCTGCATACCCGTTGTCCTTCACCTTCTTGTAGAGCTTATTCCTCTTGTCAACCTCATTCTCCACAAACACCATACATGTAGACTCCGGGATCTCCGGGATATAATTCACAAGCTCCTCCGGCGCACTGCTCTTAAAAAATCCGCTGCCATCGATCAGCACAAGTCTCCGCTCAGCAAAAAAAGGCATGGTGTCCGCGAGACTAATGATCTCTTTCACATCCGGTCCCTTGCCCTCAAAATAATTATAATTCATCGTGTCATCCCCGGCGATCGCCTCCCGGAGACGCTTTTTATAACTATTCACAAGAAACGGCTCATCCCCAAACAATAAATAGACCCTCTTAAACGTCTTATCCTTAATATCCTGGTTTAATATCTGCATAGCCGCCTCCGTGAACTGTCGTATTGATCATCTAAAACTTTTCTTATTTTATCAAATATCCGAAATACGGTCAAGCCGCGCCATTCTTCGCTGCCGTCCTCATGAGCGTCTCTGCATCGGCGTCCCACATGAGCGTCGATGAAAAATAGAATCCTTTCATTTTGTTTCCTCCAGACAAAATGCATTATAGAAACGCGATGTAAAATGCAAAACGGACTTTTTGTAAAATCCTTGTAAGCGGAAATTAAAACTTTTCCTTCCGATGTAAAGCACGGTCAGTCTGTGTCAAGCGGAAGCATCGTTTTTATTTTGAGTTTCTTTCCATCTGTCCGGACCATGACAGCGCCGGAAAGGCCTGTTTCATAGATCTTTGATCCATGTTCTAAAAGCCGCTCCCGGACTTTCTCCGCAGGATGTCCGTACCGGTTCTTTCTTCCGTAGGAGAGGATCGTCACGGATGGGGACAGTTTTTCTATAAACTCTTCGCTGGATGAGGTGGCGGAACCGTGATGTCCGGCTTTTAAGATCGTCACCGGAGTCAGAACGCCGGAAGTCAAAAGTGTTTCCTCCCCGGATGTCTCCATATCTCCCGTGAGGAGCATGGAAAAACGTCCGTAGGTCAGGCGGAACACCAGGGATTCCTCATTCCGGTCCGTGAACTCTGTTCCGCCATCCGGCGACAGGCATTCCATGGACATTCCTTTTCCCGGAAAGTTATTCCATATATCTCCCTTTTTGGCATAAAAAACAGGAATATCCCGCTTTTTTGCAAGCTCCGCCATCTTTCCGTAGATCTCATCCTTTCCCGCCTCCGGCATCATGAGACCTCCCACCCGGATTCCCGATTCCGGGTGTTCCAGAAGATACCGGATCCCGTTCATATGATCCTGGTCCCCGTGGGTCATGACCGCAAGATCCAGACGCGTCACCCCCTGGCTCTTGAGATACGGCACCAGAACCTTCTCTCCGATGGATTTCTGCTGGCTGCTGCCGCAGTCCACCAGGATCGTATGGGATTCGGAGCGCAGAACGATTCCGTCGCCCTGGCCTACGTCGAGGAATGTGGCAGAGAGTCCGGTTTGGCGGGATGGGAGCAGGAAAAGAAATGCCGCAAGCCAGGCGGCGCATAATAACACCAGGCGATGTTTTTTATTTTCCGCAATCTCCATCCCCCTCTCATAAACAACTGCTCCGAATATCATCAATCCATAATAACACCCAATTTTCCATATTTCCGGCTGCCCCAGCACCAGCTCTGCCCCCGGAAGCTCCCCTGTCCAATTACATATCACCTCATAAAATTTCAAAATATAATGCGCGCCTCCAAGCATCGCACCCCCAACCGATTCTGATAAAAAAGACAGACCTAGTCCAAGAAATCCCGATATGACCACATACGCCATAAGCGGGATCACAATTAGATTTAAGAACACCCCGTAGACCGGTATCCCAAAAGAATGCCAGAGAATGACCGGCGCTGTCACCACCTGGATCGAAAGACTTGTAAAGAACGCGGACGCTGCCGCAGATATTTTTTCATCCGTAAAAAGCTTTTCCCCCCGCGAAGAAAAAAGCCTGCCGGGATAGATCAGTGATGTCACCGCAAGAAAGGACAGCTGAAAGGACGCCTGGGACAGCAGATACGGATGGGCAAGCAGCAATCCTGCCGCCGGAATACACATTGCCGTCGGAAGATCGTATGTCCGCCCTACGGCCGCCGCGAGAAAGGAGAGCCCTGCCATTGACACCGCCCGGGTCACAGACGCGCCGCTGCCCACCATCATGCCGTAGGCGCAGAGAAATCCCCCTGCGAAGATCCCGGAGATCCAGAACCCCGCCCCGCCTTTCCTGAAAATCTTCCAGATTCCCAGCCCCACAATGGAGACATGAAGCCCGCTGATGGCAAGGAGGTGGGATATCCCATTCTTCCGGTAAAGTTCATAAATTTCACTGTCCAGATCATCCTTCTCCCCAAAGAGAACCGCCGACAGAATTCCAGCGTCCTCTGGGAGAGCGATCGCCTTTAACCGCTCAGAAAGGCACCTCCGGATCCGGTACAGGCTGTCCGAAAATACATGTACCTTCCCGCCAGTCACCGTATATCCCTCCACATAGATGATCCCGGAAATTCCGCGGGACCTGCAATACAGACGGTAGTCAAACGCCCCAGGATTTCTCGCCGGATCTGTCGCTTTTCCCTCTCCGAAGACTCGGATTTTCTCACCGACAGCGGGTGATGGTTTTTGCTTCGAAACCGCCTCAGCTGCTTCCCCTGTTTTATTCACATCCAGATAACATAAAACTCTTCGAAGCTTCTCACCAGACTCCCCATCTTTACCTTCCATTGCGCAATCCCTAAGCACGACCTCCAGCGTCCCATCCTTCTCCTTCACCGACTGGACAGTTCCCTGAAGAACCACGCCATCCTCATGTTCCTCCCGGAAAAATCCCTCCTCCCGGGAGAAAACCGCCTGCTCCGCTCCCATCCGAAGACATCCGGCAGACATTCCCGCCACAAAAAGAAAGACCGGCAGCCCATATCTGCTCTTCCGGCGGGCAAACACGCACACCAAAAAGAGCAGCCAGACTGCCAGTCCAAAAATCATCTGCTCTGCCGGGATCCACAGGTTCAGTGCCTCTCCAAGTACCAATCCCCCTGTCACACACAGCAAAGGCCTTTTAATCGTTTTTTCCTCCTACGATATAATCGTAATTTCGTTCAAATACCGTGCTTAACGGAATCTGGTCCCGGAACACATCGTCCTGGGATCCGTTGATCCGGATCTGCACACGGCTCACCGTCGAGAGCTCCGCAAGGGAATCCACGATGGAATAGATCGGAATATATGCCGCCACATCCAGAGTGCTGTTTAAAAACGCCGCGTCAAGGTTGATTGAGCAGACCGAATCATTGACGGACACATTCAAAAGCTTCACATCTGACGGGATCGTCGCATAATGTCCAAGCTCCTGAGGACCTTCGATCAGCTGTTCCACGATGAGGCGCTCCAGGGATGTATTGCTGTTCTGCATAACTTCCCGCTTTTCCTCCACCAGCTGGTCTCCCGCCTCATTGGCAAAATACAGCGTCAGCTCCGTCCGCTCGAAGGAGTTGACATCGCGGATGCTGTCCACAAAATCAGAGGCGGAAAGCATTCCCACCGGGTTTCCCGCAGCGTCCGTGATCGGCTGCTCCGCGCAGTAGATGCTCAGATACTCGATATCCGGAATCTGGGTCAGTGTTTTCGTCAGCGCCGCCCGGCACAGGATCTCCTGCACCGAATTCATCAGCGCATAGTTGGCATCTGCATATAAATACAGAACATTCCCCTCGATCCGGTAGGTGATCTTTTCGATCCGCTCCGGTAGCGCTCTCTGACAGTCGAGATCCGCCGGCACATTTCCCATCTTATCGAGAAGTTCCCGGACCAGTGCATCCAGGTCCGTCGTCTCCGTCCGGTACTCGCTTCCAACGAGCTGGATCCCGGACGTGTTTAAATAGTAGATCGTATAGGCATTTCCGCTCTGCTCCACGGTCGTCTTTCCCGTACAGCCGCTTAAGGCGAACAGGACCGCGAAGAGGAGAAAAAACACCCGAAACATCCTAAATTTCTTCATTTTTCTCCCTCCTACGGAATATAGATCAACGGGATCCGCACCATAAAGGTACTTCCCTCGCCCTCGACACTGTCCACACGGATCGCGCCGTGATGCATCAGGACCACACTTTTCGTGATCGCAAGTCCAAGCCCTGTTCCGCCGGTCTCCCTGGATCTCGCCTTGTCCACGCGGTAGAAGCGTTCGAACACGCGCTCCTTAAACTCCGCAGGAATACCGATTCCGGAATCCGCAACCTTTAAATAGAAGAACTTGTGGTCGGCATCCAGTGTGACCCGGACCCATCCGTCTTCCTTATTATATTTGACCGCATTCTCCACCAGGTTATTCACCGCCAGGGAGAATTTCACCTCGTCAATATCCGCTGAGACATCGCGCTTACTCTCGAAGATCAGCTCGATATTCCGCTTTCTGGCGATGGGACGCAGGCGTTTTAAGACCATCTCGATCAGTCCGTTGATCTGGACCTGGCTGCAGGAAAGTCCCGAGGACGCCTTGTCCATGCGGACCAGAGTCAGAAGATCGTCGATGATCTTACTCTCACGGTCGATCTCATCGGAGATATCGTGCATGAATTCCTGGTAAAGTTCCTTCGGCGTGTCCTCCATTCCCATCAGGGAATCCGCAAGGACACGGATCGACGTGATCGGAGTCTTGAGCTCATGGGAGACATTGGAAACAAACTCCTGTCTCGACTGGTCCACGGCCTTCAGCTTCTCCAGGGTTTTATTGATGGTCTCGGAGATCTGCTTTGTCTCCCGGTACGCCTCCTCATTGACATCCTCATCCAGGTTTCCCTCACCTACACGCCGGATCGACGCGATCAGGCTTCCAAAGGGCTTCATGATAAAATGGACCGAGAGGACCGCAAGGATCAGCAGGATCACGAAGATCATCATCTCGTACAGGGATGCCTTATCATTCAGACTGTCCTCCAGACTGTACATGCTCTCCGTCGACGCTGTCACGATCATCACGCCCGCAGTCTTTCCCGTTGTGATGGTTCCCGTCTCCTGCTCAAACTCCGGAATTGGGATTGCCAGGACGAAATAGTGTTTCAGGCTGTCATACCGGCTCGTATTCTCACCCTGGAAGCACCTGATCACCTCATTGGAAATCAATGTCTTTCCCTTCGAGAGAGAAAACGTATCCTCTACGATCTTAAACCCGGAGTTTACGATCAGGATCCGTCCGCTGAAGATATCCGAGAGCAGGGAGAGCTCCGTATCGATGGCGGCGTTGTCCACCACCGAGTTTGTGAGATATCCTGTTCTTGACATCTTATTGCTCAGGATCTGACACTGGTTCTGGACATCAATGATCCGGCGCTCCACCTGACTCTGTCTTGAGGAACTGGCAAGGATCCGGCTCTCCACGAGAAGCGGGATCATACAGAACATCACCATCAGGATGATCAGGGGAACCTTGACGCTCGGCGTATGCTTCCGGTAAATTTTCCGGATCCTTTCCCTAATTTTTCTCATGTTCCTCTTCCATCTTTCTCGTTGCCGTCACAGCAAGGCTGCCCGGTCCGATATGGCACGCGATGCTTAAGGAAAGCGGTGCCATGTATACATCAGCATTCGGGAAGCGCTCTTCGACCTCTTTCTTAAACTCCAGCGCTGCTTCCTCGTTGTCGGTGTGGGCGATTGCCAGATGGCAGTTTCTGCACTCACTGTCGTGAAGCCTCCCGTCCAGCTCTTTCTGGATCGCGTTCATCATCATGGTCTTTGCCTGCTTCATGGTACGGGCTTTCGCGAAGGAATCAAGCTTTTCACCTAAAATGATCAGCACTGGCTTGATTTTTAAAAGTGTGCCGAGAGCCGCTGCAGCCGGTGTGATCCGGCCGCCCTTTTTCAGGTATTTTAAGGTATCGACGGTGATGAATATGACGGAATCAGCCGCAGTCTCCTCCAGGCGCTTCTTGATCTGCGTTCCGTCCATCCCCATAGCTGCCAGCATCTGCGCGTCCTTTACAGACTGATACTGGGTCACAGAGATCCGTCGATTGTCAACGACGAACACTTTTCCCTCGTACTCATCCTCTCCCGCCAGCATCATCGCTGTAGAGCAGGATCCGGAAAGTCCGGAGGACATCGGGATATGGATGATCTGGTCATACTCTTTTAAGAGCTTGTCCCACATCTTCAGGATGGAATCTGGTGTGGGCTGGGAGGTAGCGATATCAGCATTGTCCCTTAATCTCTGGTAGAACTGCTCCCGTGTCAGTGTGATATCTTCGTAATATGTTTCTCCATCTATCATAAACGGCATTGGCAGAACCGCAACTCCCATCTCTTTTGCCTGAGCCTGGGTGATTCCGCTGTTGCTGTCTGTTACAACTGCAATTTTCATACAAAACTGCCCCTTTCTGTTTCTCTTTCGTCCGCCCTCTTTCTCTCCATTCCATACGGACAGGACTCGCTCCTATTTTAACCGATTTCCTACCTAAATGGAAGTGCAAAACTGCCCAAACTGTGGACGAAATAAAAAATTTATGATATGCTGAGCAGTAAGCGAGTGAAAAACATGCTCGCATGTTTGGCACGAGCGGCGAAGCGGATTACGGCAGCCGCGAAGCAGCGCTTAGTGTGAAAGCGCGGACCGTAATATGCAATGTATTTTTAATATGGGGGGTACAGGTTATGCCTTATTGTCCGAAATGCGATATGGAATTTGTCGAGGGAATCAAAGTCTGCAGCGATTGCGGCAGTCCCCTCGTGGAATCAAAAGAAGTGGCGGAAGCCATGAAAAAGAAGGAACAGGAAGAACAGCTTGCCGCCATGGCGCAGGAGATGGATCCGTTTTCCGGTGAAGGGACTGATACGGAGTTCTCCGGGGATAATCCACCCGAGAAGTCTTCCCCGGCCGCTGAGCCGGTCCACGCCTACGTGGATAAGGGCCAGCGCTACGATGACATGAGTTCCTCCGCATCCGCGTTCTTCTTAGTCGGCGGGGTACTTGCCATCGGCGCGGCACTCTGCCTTCTGGGAATTTTCCATCTCCCAATGGCAGGATTCCAGAAATATATGTTTGAGGGCGTTCTCGTTGTTCTCGCCATCGGCAGCTTTGTCGTTGCAGTCTCCTCAAGGAAGCGCGCTGCCGAGTTAAAGGTGGAAGCCGACGATGAAAAACGCCAGACCCAGGAGATCATCGATTGGTTCTTAAAGAATTACTCCGCAAAAGAGCTGGATGAGCAGCTTCTGATGGAAGACCCGGACCTCTCCGGCGAGGAACTGAGTCTCAAGCGCTTCGAGCTGATCCAGGATTTCCTCATCACCGGCCGCGACATCCCTGACCAGTCCTATGCGGATTCGCTCTGTGAGACGCTGTATACGAAGCTGTACGATCAGGAATAATTTAAAAGACTGTCTGACCGATGAACCTGATTCATCAGCCGGGCAGTCTTTTTAATTTTCTTATTCAAATTTCACGATTTCCTTCTTCAGCCTCATCATGATCTTCTTCTCCAACCTCGAAATATATGACTGGGAGATCCCCATGAGATCCGCCACCTCTTTCTGCGTCATCTCCGCCCCATCCCGGCGCTTCAGACCATAGCGCAGCTCCACGATTTTTCTCTCCCTCGGGCTTAAGCGGCTCACCGCATTCTTAAGAAGGTCTTTTTCCACCTCATCCTCCATGTCTTTATAGATCACATCCTCCTCCGTCCCGAGAATATCCGACAGCAGAAGCTCATTCCCGTCCCAGTCCACGTTTAACGGCTCATCGATGGAAACCTCAAGCTTCATCTTGCTGGTCCTACGAAGATACATCAGGATCTCATTCTCAATGCATCTGGACGCATAGGTCGCCAGCTTGATATTTTTCGTCGGGTTAAAGGTGTTGATGGCCTTGATGAGTCCAATGGTCCCGATGGAGATCAGGTCCTCTACGCCAACGCTGGTATTGTCAAATTTCTTTGCTATGTAGACAACCAGGCGGAGATTGTGCTCGATCAGCTCTGCCTTTGCCTCTTTCTCCTCTTCGGTTCCAAACTTATTTAACGCCTCAGTCTCCTCCTTCAGTGACAGCGGAGCCGGAAGAATATCCGCACCTCCAATATAATGGATCTCCCCCCGCTCCGGACGAATCATCGTGCGGAACCCCATCACTTTTTTGAGGCGGAACCGGTTTGGCATAGAAATTCTCATAATCATACTCATTCTCTCCTTTTTCTAACTGTTAGTCACCTTCACAGTTATTTTTTCACACATCGTCGTTCAGACTTCATGTCAATCCCCTATTGCCACAGGCACATTTTCCCCTGACACCAGACACTCCGGCAGTATCATCGTAAAATCCTTCCCGAAAAACAGAGGTTTCTTCGAAATCGCCACGATCGGACGCTCGATCCAGATACTCCCGCACTCTTCGGACATGACCTCCATCCGGTCAAAGAGAACTCCCGGCAGCATTCCATTTTCCGTTCCGACAGCCCGGTATGGGATCATAAGGACTCCCGCCTTCTCGCCTAAGAACTCTTTCGCATCCGCCGCCGCGATAATGCTCACCGGCTTTCCCGTCACAGGCTCCACGAGCCGATTCCCTGAATCCGCCATCGCCGTGAACTCCTTCGACTTTTCATTTAAGAAAAGACGGACCTGATACCGTGTTTTCCCGATCATCGGCCGCCTCACAAGAGCTACCGCCAAGAAACGAACTCCCATACAGAAAAATCCCATAAACATCAGACTTTTCCAGCCTGTAAGAAAACACCGCTCCCGCAGAATCGCCAGCCCACTCTGCAAAATCCCTGCGGATAAGACCAGGACTCCCAGTTCCTTCCCGCGCCACTTCAAAACTTTCATCCAGGAATCTCCTCTATCTGCAGAAGCATTCCTTTTCTCCTGGCGCATGGTCTGTTTTCCCGGAAAAGCGATCCAGATCATCAAAAATCCTGTCACCAGCAGTTTCCAAACTTCCCATATCCCAGCGAATACCGGCTGTCCGCCTGCAGGACATCTTCCCATAAGTTCCAGATAAACGCTTCCAGTACTGCAGAGTCCCCCGGCGATCCCGGCGCCCAGAAGTCTCAAGACCTCTGCCCGCCTTCTCATAAGCACCGCCGCCAGCCATAAGATCAAAACATCCCGGTACACCTCCTCCAGAAAAAAGAGATCGGCGTACCAATCATACTCCACCGGACTTCCTCCTTTCCCTGGCATCCCTTTCTGATGTTTTCCCATAGTATACCTGTCTTTCTCTCCAGAATTTGTCAAAGCAGGGACGAGAAATTTGAAAACCCATCGGGTCGTTTTAACAGAATCTCTCCTGTTTTTTCATGAAGATCAGAGATTTCCGCAGACATTTGCGGAATACACGAAAAAAGAAGAACAAAAAGAGAGCAGATCTGGACATTTTTTGTCGCGATCTGCGGTGAAATTTTAGAAATATTTTGCGCGAGTGCGCATCATTGGCACGTTAGTGCCTTTTGTGTAATAGGGAATTCCTCGGAATTTCCTATTACACAAAACCGATTCCATCCGGCACGTTCAGTGACCGTATGGAACTCACGCTTCTTCCTTCAGCACTCCATTCACCGCGCGGATCACAAACATTGTGGCCACCATAAGCGCAATGGCGATCGGCAGGGCAATCCATGCGGACTGTACGAAGCCCGCGATAATGTAGGAGACGAAGGACACAACCGCCGCCGTGACCGCATACGGAAGCTGGGTCGTCACATGGTTTACATGTTCACACTGGGCTCCGGCGGATGCCATGATCGTCGTGTCGGAGATTGGAGAACAGTGGTCACCGCAGACAGCTCCTGCCATGCAGGCAGAGATCGAAATGATCATGAGGTCAGGGTTGCTGTTCTCAAATACAGCAACAACGATCGGGATCAGGATTCCGAAGGTACCCCAGGATGTTCCCGTCGCGAAAGCCAGAAAGCACCCCACAACGAAAATAATCGCCGGGAGGAAATTTAAGAGGGAACGGGCGCTGGACGCAACCACCGTCGCCACATAGACATCTGCGCCGAGGCTGTCCGTCATCGCCTTCAGTGTCCATGCGAAGGACAGGATCATAATCGCCGGGACCATGGACTTAAAACCTTCCGGAATGCAGGCCATGCACTCAGAGAATTTCAGGACCCGGCGTACCTGATAGAGACCGATGGTGATCAAAAGTCCGAAAAAGCTTCCCATCGTAAGTCCCAGGGACGCGTCACTCTGGGAGAAGGCTGTCACAAAATCCTCTCCTGAGAAAAATCCCCCCGTATAGAGCATGCCGACCATGCAGCAAATGATCAGGGATATGATCGGGATCAGAAGATCCAGAACGGTTCCCCTGACAGAGACCTCCGGCTGTTTCTCCGTGTCATACGGACGTCCCGGCGTGGTATAAAGGTCCCCCTTGAGCGCATTCTTCTCATGAAATTTCATAGAACCGAATTCTGTCCGTAAAAGTACCATTCCGATCATCATCACGATCGTCAGGATCGCGTAAAAGTTGTATGGGATCGCCCGCACGAAGATAGAAAATCCGTCCTCGCCCTCAACAAATCCGGTAACCGCGGCCGCCCAGGAAGAGATCGGTGCGATAATGCAGATCGGAGCTGCCGTCGCGTCAATCAGGTACGCGAGCTTTGCTCTTGAGACTTTAAATTTGTCTGTCACAGGGCGCATCACGCTTCCCACGGTCAGGCAGTTAAAATAATCGTCGATAAAGATCAGACAGCCCAGCAGGATCGTCGCAAGCTCCGCGCCCACGCGGCCCTTAATATGATCCGCCGCAAACTGGCCGAATGCTGCCGACCCGCCGGCCCGGTTCATCAGGCACACCATCGTGCCAAGGATCACAAGGAAGATCAGGATTCCCACATTGTAGCTGTCAGAGAGAACGTTTATCATTCCGTCCTCAAAAATATGGGTGATCGTTCCCTCAAAGCTGAAACCGGAATACAGGATTCCACCCATAAGAACACCGATGAACAGGGAACTGTACACCTCTTTTGTGATAAGTGCCAGCCCGATCGCCACGACCGGCGGAACGAGCGCCCAGAACGTCGCATAGACCGCCGGCACATACTCTTCTGTCTGCTCCGCACCAAATACGGTTATCGCGAACATCAGGACCAGCACCACAGAAAGCACTGCTGTCCTTTTTATATTTTTCTTCATATCCGTCATAACGGACTCCTCCCTCCTGTCTCCGGAGAGTTCCACGCTCTCCGATTTTCCTGTTACATGAAGAAATCCCCTCTCATCAGTACAATTCTGGTGAAAGGGGATCACAACATACACAATCACGATTTTTTATTCATCCCAGTTGTGGTATACAGCCTGTACGTCATCATCCTCGTCAAGGAGATCAAGGATTCTCTGCATCTTCTTGATCGCTTCCTCGTCAGTAAGTTCTACCCAGTTCTGCGGGATCATAGTAATATCAGCCTCTACCATCGGGATTCCGGCTTTCTCGAGAGCCTCGCGGACTGCACTGAAGTTGTCCGGATCTGTGATAACCTCGTAGCTGTCCTCCTCCTCGGAGAAATCCTCAGCGCCTGCATCAAGTGCAGCCATCATGAGCTCGTCGGCATCCATATCACACTCTTCTTTGTCGATCACGATCTGGCCCTTGCGGTCGAACATGAAGGAAACGCTTCCCTGTGCGCCTACGTTTCCGCCGCCCTTTGTGAAGGCGCTTCTTACGTTTGCTGCGGTACGGTTCTTGTTGTCAGTCAGTGTGTCAACGATGATCGCAACACCGCTCGGACCGTATCCCTCGTATGTTAAGTTTTCGTAGTTTACGGAGTTTAAGTCACCGGCTGCTTTCTTGATACCGCGGTCGATGGTATCGTTCGGCATGTTGTTTGCTTTCGCTTTTGCAATCACATCACGCAGCTTGCTGTTGTTAGCCGGATCAGCGCCGCCCTCTTTAACTGCGACAGCAATCTCTCTTCCAATTACGGTAAAGATCTTACCCTTTGCTGCGTCATTTTTCTCTTTCTTATGTTTGATGTTGGAAAATTTATTATGTCCTGACATCGGTTCAGCTTCCTTTCTCTTCGCATCTCGCTCTTTTTTATCTCTCGTGCACCAGTCCCAAGGATCTTTTCGTGCGCATTATACATAGTCTAAAATATTCTAACATCATTTTTCTGATATGGCAAGCGCTTTTTCCAGATACCCCTGCTCCACTTTTCCTTGACACATTCCACTCTGAGTATTTATACTCATTTCATAGCGATCCAGTGCCTTCCGGCCTATGATCTTCCGGGGTCAGCCCGGCAGATTCTGTGGATGGATGCATCTGACCTGCATTTTTGCGCAAGTGCGCATCATTGGCACATTAGTGCCTGTTTGTATAATAGGGAATTCCTCGGATTTCCTGTTACAAAATACTAATTATGGAGGACATGACGATGAAGAAGATTGAGATCGACACATTCCTGAAGTTCCGTTTTTTGAGCAACCCACATTTCTCACCCGATGGAACGAAGATCGCCTTCACGGTATCCGTACCGGACCGGGAGACCAATGGCTATCTGTCTGACCTGTACCTGTATGATCTCGGGAAGAAGACTGTCTCCCGTGTCACCTGCAGCGGTGACGCGAAGACCTGGAGCTGGACCGCGGAGAATACCCTGATCTTTACCGCAGCCCGGACTGCCGCCTTAAAAAAAGAAAAGGAGAACGGAACTTCTTTCCTCTATGAGATCTCTCCGTCCGGCGGAGAGGCCCAGTGCATCACGTCCATTCCGGCTACTGTCACAGGGATCCGCCTTCTCCCGGATGGACGTTACCTTCTGACGATCCGTCATGATAATTACAGAGATACGAGAAAGAAATCTTACGAGGTCTTCGACGAGCTTCCGTTCTGGGGCAATGGTCAGGGATACACGAACGCGAAGAGGAACCGTTACGCCATCTATGATATGGGATCCGGTAAACTCACTTACGTGGCGGACGACTGGACCGACTGTTCCCAGTATTCTGTCCTTGGAAATCTCCTGCTCTACAAAGCATATCCGTGGAAACAGGGTGTCATGGGAATCCGTCCGGGCGTTTATCTTTATAACCTCTCCACCGGAGAGACAAAAACCTTGATCGCGCCGGATTCCATGCGCACCGGAGTTGTCTCCCTCTTAGACGAAAAGACTGCACTCATTGCGGCAACGGATGACTCCTATAAGGATACGACGAAATACTGTGACTTCTACCATATGGATCTCGCGGACGGATCCATGAAGCTGATCCATCCTTATGAATCTTCCATCGGCGGCTCCTCCGTGGGCTCCGATTCCAGATTCGGCGCAGGACAGACATTTAAGGCTGTGGGCGGGGAATTTTACTATATTTCCACCGTGGGAGATTTTTCCCATCTCTATAAGATCTCCCGGGGCGGCACCGTCTCCGGGCCGCTGACGGCAGGAAGCTCCTGCGACAGCTTCGATGTTGCGGGCGGACACATCGCCTCCATGGAATTCCACGGACTCCACATTGCGGAACTCTTTGTAGACGGCGAGCAGGTGACCCACATGAACGACTGGCTCACCGACGAATATGACGTACAGACACCGGAGGCGTTCTCTTTCACCGCCAGCGACGGCTACGAGATCCACGGATGGGTCTTAAAACCGGCAGGTTTCGAGGAAGGAAAGTCCTATCCCGGCATCTTAACTATCCACGGCGGTCCGAGAACCGTTTATTCAGACGTCTACTATCATGAGATGCAGATGTGGGCAAACCGCGGATATTTCGTGTTCTTCTGCAATCCGAGAGGATCTGACGGACGGGGCACGGATTTTGGAAATATCAACGGAATCTACGGAACTGTGGACTATCAGAACCTGATGGATTTCACGGATGAAGTTCTGAGGCGGTACCCGATGATCGATCCGGAACATCTCGGTGTCGCAGGCGGCTCCTACGGCGGATTCATGACAAACTGGATCATCGGACACACAGACCGGTTCCATGCCGCCGCTTCCCAGCGTTCCATCTCCAACTGGGTATCCTTTGAGCACAGCTCCGATATCGGACACACCTTCATCTTAAACAACCAGGGAGCCAACACGAGGACCGACGTGGAGCTTCTCTGGAAGCAGTCCCCACTCCAGTTTGCACCGAACTGCAAGACACCGACACTCTTTATCCACTCTGATGAGGACTACCGCTGCTATATGGCGGAAGGACTCGCCATGTTCAGCGCCATCAAGCGGAACGGCTGCCCGTCGAAGCTTTGCCTGTTCCATGGAGAAAACCATGAGCTGTCCAGAGGCGGAAAGCCGGAGAACAGGATCGACCGGATGACGGAGATCATTAAGTGGATGGATGAATATTTAAAATAAAAGAAACGATCTTGCCGTTCTTTTTTATATGTGCCACAAGATTTCAAATGGCTGCAGGGTCGTATCCCCTGCAGCCACAGTTCTTATTATTATCGATTTACATAATTCAGCACCAATGCAAGAATCAGCATATGGACCGGATAAAACGCATAACAGCTATACTGGAAGACTTTCGTATGGCAGCCCTGCCGTCCACGATACAGCCAGATCGGAAGCAGTGAAAGCAATGCAAGTCCCTGCTGGCAGAGTTCAAGGTCCATCCCTAAAATCCGGATGGGATACATCAGACCTCCCAGCAGCTCTACGTTGACCCAATAAAGCGCCAGAAGCTGTCCGGCAAAACACCACCATTTTCTTCCCCGGAAAAAGTAAAAAATAAACAGTGTCAATACACCGGCGCCATAGTAATCTGCCATTCCTACCGTCCCAAGTGCACTTCCAACCAGCACGACCAGAACCGCCGTCGGAAGAAAGATCGTAAGCTTCTGTTTTTTTCGAATTTTTTCCATCAAATGGATTCCAGCGAGTCCTATCAACAACGTCCAGATCACATTCTGATGAAACGGATAAAACCAGGTTCCGCCATACATCAGATCAAAGGGTATCTCCGACAGCACCGCAAACAGCAGCAGCCGGAGAATGTACTTTTTAAAGCTGTGCGTGTGAAAATATCCTTCCACTGCCATAAATGCAAAGATGGGAAACGCGAGCCTTCCTACGCAGGTCAGCCAGTCCTGCGCCGGAAGAAGCGTAGCCCAGAGATGATCCATCAGCATAAATGTCATGGCGATGATATGAAGCATTGCCGCACTGATGTCAAAGGTTCCTGACTGAGATGAATGTACTTGATTTTTTACCATATTGTCACTCCTGTTGTTTTCTCTCAGTCCAATTATACTTCCTTTTACCGTCTCTGGTCAAATCCTTATCAGTGACAACGTTTCTTCTACCTGCCGGGCTCACGAGTCAAGACCATCGGCTTAGCCGGTGGCTTTATAATATTAGGTTGTTACAGTGCGTTGATTTCTTTTTCTAATTCGCTGACTGCGCTCATGACAGTCTCAAAGGTCGGCACATCACCATAGAGCATATCCTTCATTGCTTCGTAATCTGCGGCCAATGCTGCACAGCGATAATCCGGGGGAACCAGTTTCAAAGTGCAGGGAACAGCTTCCTGATATTTTGCCAAGGCTCTCGGATAAAACTTCATCTTGAAGTCCACCACTGTCTTCAGCAATTCCACCCGGGCAAAGGCAGCTTCTTTCACAGGTGTCATGGACATACGGTACAGATCATAGTAGTGCCGGGAATAACGCTGCGGCATTTCCGAACTCTCGGGTCTGTTGGCTTCATGGTGCAGAATCGTTGCCTTCTCCCAGAAAGTCCGCTCCGGCGCAACGGTCAGAATAGCCGTATCCTTTTGTGCAAAGACTTTCGGATAATAGATTGCGGCATAGGGCTCGATCTGAGCGATTTTTGCGGGCGTCCAAGCGGCCAGCGCACCGATCTCCAAACGAATAACCTGCAAGGTAGTGGGATTTGTAAACAGGTGCGGATAGGCAAAGATAACTGTCTGTTTGTCCTTTTCGTCTATGTAAATATTCGCCTCACAGCCAAGCTCCTGAGAAAGTTCTGCCTGAATGGTGGGACAAAACTGCTCCGCAAGAAAAACCTCTGCCCGAGCATTGGCTTCTTTGTTGAACGTATCCTGTTTGGTGTTGGAACGTTTTTCCCATGGCTCGTCCTTACCGTATCCCAGCACCCGCCAATCCAGAATCAGATCAATATCTTCGGAAAAGCGGCTGATCAGATTGAATGCCTTGGAAAGACTGGTGTCGCCTTTGAAGGTAATAGTCTCTTTCCACGGGCAGCGGTGGAACAGATAATCCAGCGTAAAGCATACCCAAAAATCTTTTTCTACGATGGCATCATTCAAGCCCATTTTATCGGCGGTATTTCGGAACAGTTCGCGCCGATCACTTTCCGGCAATCGTGCTACATTCCTCATTGTGTGTCACCTCCACACATTTTTCGTATCGTATCATAAACCCAATCCGTGGATTCCGTTGCCTCTTTCAGACAGGCTTGCTTTTCAGCCTCGGACAGCTTTTCAGAAAGCGTCTGTATGATCTCCGGCGTCACGTTGGTCCTTCCCAGAGTTTTCAGCGCCTGGATCACCAGACTCGTCATGTAAGACAGGCCAGTGATTTCCTTGTTGGTCCTATGCTTAAATTCCAGCTTGGTGGAATTCCACTCATAGGTCTTATACGGACCGTCGCTGATGTAGGACCAGACCGCTGTTACCTGTGTAGAGAGACCCAACAGGTTCAGGGCCGTATTTCCACATGGGGCAATGGTCCAGTGGTAACACCGTGCCAATGCTTTGGCAACTGCATCCGGGTCGGCCGCTACATATTCATCAAGCAGTTTGCTGTACTTTGGCTTTTCGTAAATGCCTCTGATAATTCTGCGGATAATGCCAGATTGGTAAAGCCGCTTCAATCCTTGTCGAATTGTTGCGATGTCCGCAATATCTGCAAAATCAGGAGCAACAAAAACTGCACCATCCTCAGCAGCAAGAATTCGCGCTCGTATTTTCTGCATATATCCATTGTCCACGACCGTGCTCTCCTTTCATGATGTCACGAATATTATATACTATTCGTGACATGGTTTCAATACAAACATCGGAATTTTCACTTTATTATTTTCAAAATCTTGAGGTTTATTCGGAGAGCGTGATATAGCATAGGGTGCATATTCCGCAGGTGATGGTTGCACATGATGGTAAAGTCTTTCGTTTTTTCAACTCTGAATACAGCCATTACAAGACCTCCTTTCCTTTGAAAATGGGTATGAAAAAAGGGCATCCACTGGTTAAAGTGAAACGCCCACGTTAAGAACAATATTGACTTTTCTTAAATCTGAGACAGGATTTCTCCAATATCTCCATTGATACAAATGGACTTCTTTCTGATTTCGTCAGGCGCATACGCCTCTCCATAATTGAGACAGGCATAAGTGGCATCTTTCCAGTCATGAGCCATGCGCCAGAAACTGTACTTCACTATGGTTGGGGTGTTGTAGCCGACACCCAGCTCCAGAAAGAGAATTTTCTGCTCGCTTCGAGTTCGGAGAAAATTTTCGTACTGCTCCGCTGCCTTGTGCCAGCCTTCGTCCTCCACAAAGGTATCATCGCAGCGGAGATTCATGGTCATGGGCTTGCCGCAGTGAGGGCAGACGGGTAAAAGTTCTGTCGGTACTTTCATATTCTGCTGCCGCTTGACCATTTCACGAATCGCAGCTTCGTTATCAAAGGTCTCCTGGCAGCACGGCTCACTGCACTGGAACAGGCCGTAATCGCCCTGTGTGTAGAATAGCCGCTTCTTATCGAATCCAGCCTTCTGAAAGCAGTGGTCAACGTTTGTGGTGATAACGAAATAGTCATTGTCCTGCACCAGCTTCAAAAGGTCATCGTAGACCGGTTTGAGGGCATCCATATAGCGGTTGATGTAGATGTATCGGCTCCAATACGCCCAATGCTCCTCCGGCGTGGCAAAGGGATAGAATCCACCGGAATACATATCCTTGATACCGTACTTTGCCGCAAAGTCGGAAAAGTATTTTTCAAACTGTTCGCCGGTGTAAACAAATCCGGCTGAGGTGGAAAGACCGGCTCCGGCACCGATCACCACGGCGTCACAGTCCTGCAATGCAGCTTTCAATCGCTCAATCTGCTCGGAGCAGCTTTTTGTATATGGCTTTGTCCAAATCCTTGAAAACATTGAAGATCACCTTCTTTACACTGGTATTTCTATTCATAAACTGTTTCACGGTTTCCACAGCGATTTGCGCCGCCTGCTCGTTGGGAAAATGAAACTCTCCTGTGGAAATACAGCAGAACGCCACACTTTCCAGACTATTTTCCGCCGCCAGCTCCAAGCAGGAGCGGTAGCAGGAGGCCAACAGCTCCCGGTCACGCCGCGTCACACACCCCTCAATGATCGGCCCAACCGTGTGCAGGACATATTTGCAGGGCAGATTGAATGCAGGGGTGATCTTTGCCTGTCCGGTGGGCTCGGGATAGCCCTGCTGCCCCATCAGCTCCGCACAGGCAAGCCGCAGCTCCACGCCCGCATAGGTATGAATGGCGTTGTCGATGCAGCGGTGGTTCGGGATATAGCAGCCGGTCATACCGGAGTTTGCCGCATTGACGATGGCGTCACACCGAAGCGTTGTAATATCCCCCTGCCAGAGATACAGCCCCGGCTGAACAGGCGTCAGGTCGTCAAGATCGGTAATGCCCTTTGCGGCGGTTTCAGCTTGCAGATATTCGTCCTGAGTTTTCAGAACCTCCGCATCCATACGCCGGGGCGCACGAATATTCATCAGTCCCCGCAAAAGCTGGCGCTGGCTCTCCGGCTCTGTTGGAATCCTCATATCCCGATATTCTGGGCGTTCTTTCAAAAGTGCCTGAATGAGAAACTGTCTTTTTTCCCTATGGTTCATAGTCAAACCCTCTTTTCGATAACCTGTTTGGGGCAAATTTTCGCACATTGCCCGCAATGCAAGCAATGGTGTTGGTCGATAACTACCGGCTTCTTTGTGATGTCGATACACTTCTGGGGACAGACGGAATAGCACAACTGAACCACTATATGCAGCCTTCCCCCACATAGTAGCCCGGTGCTTCCTGTGCTTCTCTTCCAATGGTGAAGCTGTCCCGGACGATGTGTGCCGGGTCACTGATGTCAAAATACTCGCCATCCGCTTCATACAGGCAGAACACCTCTAATGCACTGCGGGTATTGCCGGGATCGTGTAATGCCCGATGGCTGTGATAGACTATCGGGCATTCTTCTATCTTCTTTCATCCGGACTATACCGTCGGTTACGGAATCTCACCGTATCATGCCTTTCGGCTTGCGGACTTTACCGCCGGTGGGGAGTTGCCCCCCCGCCTCAAAGATTGCAATATTCTGTCTTATTTCCTTAGAACTCGTAGGGAGGGTTTCCGGAGAAGTCAGCGATAACGCCGTGGGCATTATCCAGATAGAACACCTCAAAGATGGGGTTGGCAGCCTCGCCGTACTGACCTTTCACGATGGGGTTCTGGATGCACATTTCCTTGGCAGCCATGTTGTTCTCAAACACAGCCTTGCCGTGCAGGCGGATCCATGCATACTCCGGGCTTGAAACGGAAATCTCGATCTCCGGGTTTGCCTGCATATCCTTGTAGACGTCCTTAGTGTTGTTGGTGCAGAACCACAGCTTGCCGTCCAGTTCGCCGGCGAACATAAACGGGCGGCACTTTGCCTTACCGTCACGACCAACGGTAGCCAGATACTGTACAGGGTTGGCATTCAGAAATTCTACGACTTTATTCATGATAAATACCTCCAAAAATTTGTTGTTTTCTCTTGATGTTTTGATTGTAATGCGATTTGTACGGCTTGTGAAGTACGCACAATATTGTGGTATGGTTACCTCCGGGTAACGATCAGAACTTGCCGTTCTGATTCTGCCAGGTGGACTGATCTGCGATGGTCTCCATCACGTCCCAATGCTCGGCGATCTTGCCATTCTCGTCAAAGCGGAAGAGGTCAAAGGCGACCTGCTCACCGGCACCGGTGCCGTATGCCAGATTGTGCTGGATGTAGCCATCAGATAGCAGGCTGCGGGCGGTGTCTGTATCGCCGGTGGCAAAGGTGTTGATAAGCGCCAGCGCCTTTTCAGCCTGGCTCTGTTCCTGCCGGACAGGCGCCGTCTGCTGGGTGCTTTCAGCGGATGTTAGGGATGCGGCGTCCTTGGAGCTGCAGCCGGTGAGGGCCGTGCCGAGCATGGCAAGAGCCAGCGTGAGAGAAAGAAATTTTTTCATTTTGAGTAACCTCCTTGGTAATTGGGCTTGCTTTCGTTTGCCTCTGGCATTATAATAATACCGTAGCTCCAATTCGTGAAGTAAGCACATTATTGTGCTGTAGTTACCAAATAGAAACTAATATGTAGTTACCAAGAAGAAACGATTGCGCCATTACTGGGTTTTCCGGCAATTTGGCACTTGAAAAATTTTATGGAGATTTTTTTAATGAACGAAACAAGCGCAAAAAAAGAACTCCCTGCATGTCCCGTGGAGACTACGCTGACCCTCATCGGGGATAAGTGGAAGGTGCTGATCCTGCGTGACCTGATGCCGGGAACAAAGCGGTTCGGCGAACTGAAAAAGTCCGTAGGCAATGTGTCTCAGAAGGTCTTGACCGCCCAGCTCCGGACAATGGAGGAAAGCGGACTTGTAAACCGCAAGGTCTACGCCGAAGTACCGCCGAGAGTGGAGTATTCTCTGACGGAACTCGGAAAAAGTCTGAAACCCATTCTGGATTCCATGCGGGCATGGGGCGAAGCATATAAGGCCAAATAGTAAAAAACCCGAAGCAGTACCTTTACCGTGCTGCTTCGGGTTTTCCTGACCGATGGAGATGTTCCGATGGACAACAATGCATCAGAACGTGCAATCCGCGGATTCTGTGTCGGTAAGAAGAACTGGCAGATGATCGATACCATCAATGGTGTGAGTATACTGGACAAGCAACACTTCACTTTGAACCAAACTTGTCCAATGTCTTAACTCACTTGGATTAGAATGATTGTCGCATGAATTAGCTGGAATGGAAAGACGGTGGG
>ERZ835762.677-NODE-677-length-30269-cov-4.605977_pt1 | contig 30269 bp, 29 predicted proteins | sample MGYA00519687_ERZ835762 | MGnify/ENA primary metagenome ERZ835762 (study PRJEB31850, sample SAMEA3708783) | human gut metagenome | biome: human gut; feature: human-associated habitat; material: faeces | place: China | collected 2014 ... | reverse complement strand
TCCAATAACTCAATCTGTTCAATGGTCTGAGTTATTTGAATAGATAAGGCACTGTCATTGATACCGACCGACTTTTGTGCGAGAACTCTTAAATCTCTGGCTGTATCCTTTTTGAAATGGCCGTGGGAAGCACATTCAAGGATATGAGCAAGATGAGTCATATGCATGGAAGCAATCGCATTCGGTGTGGGAGCCTCCTTAAGGAGAGCGTAAACAGAGTTTTGATGTACACCGGACTTAAAGAAATACTGGAGCTCCGGGAATACCTGATCCATGTAAGAAGTCAGCTGTATTTTTAGACGGGTACGCTGTTTTACAGTCTTCTGCCGGAATCTGCCGAGTTCCTTGAGTTCGATATAATCCAGATCCTTTAAGGTCAGAAACCTTAAAGGATCCTGCATTACCATAGATGGTGGAAACGGGGGATTATTAACCATCATCCAATCGGAACAGACAAAGAAAGAATATTTTATGAAACTATTAAGAGATATAAAGAAATGAGAGGATGGAACTAATGAATAATTGCAAATGTGGAGGAACTCTTTGCATTAATGTAGGCGATAGTATTCTGAGTGGTACATTTAGGTGGTATGCCTCCTACCATTGCAATAGTTGTAAGATAAACACAGAAATGGATGGTAACGGAATTGATAGTATTCCTGATGATATTAAAGAGCTAATTATAAAAAGAGAGGGGAGATGGGGACTAGCAAGTTCTTCGAATAACGTTAAAATAAAATATTTATTAAAAAAATTATTGAAAAATTATGATAGTTCAATACTGCCTAAAGACATATATTATTGTGGGACACAAAATCAAGTAAAATGGTTAAAAAACAAATTAATAGAAAAAGGAATAAATGAAGATGGTCTAATGATAAAAAAATTAAACGATAAAAAAGAAAATTTACAGTAGTTATTATCTGCCCGGCTTTGCCAGGCAATGTCTTCCGTCTGGGTGGCATCAAGCCACCCAGACTTTAACCTGCACACTTTTCGACCCTAACAATTTCGCTTGATTTGGAGGAAAATCTCCATGTTTCACATCGGGCTAGAAAGCCAACATACTTGCTCCATGGTACATCTTTCCGAGGTGGGCCTTAAAACTGGCACATAGACGGTCACGGTGCGTTACAGGGGTAAGAGAATGACGGGGAGAGATAGCGTGTCGATGCTCGGACGGTAATCTGCTCTGTTTTCAGGAAATAAACGGAGATTCGCTGACCGCACCCGGTTGAATCAAAGGTTTTCTTTGTCAAAAGCCAGGAAATGCCTTAAAACCGTGGGTTTCAGCTATATCTGCGCTGTCTGCCGGCATAAGATTTTCTGGAATCCCAAAGAAAGTTATTCAAAAAACAAGGGCATCCAGCATAACTAATTCCGGCTTTTCCACCCAGCGAATTTCTTGTTTTCAGCGATGCTTTAGAGATGCCGGGGGCAGAATTCTGAAAACCACAAAAGCCGGGTGCCGGGAAGCCACCCATACATCCGAATTTCAGCTTTTGAAATTCGGATGTGGGTAAGGTTTCAGTAAGAAAAAAGCAAGGGAATTGAAATTGACACTCCGGATAATTCCATGGTACAATGGCGCACACCCGGGGGTTTAAGGGGGTGGAAACACACCGTTTTCCAGACTCTGGAAGAGAAACAGATTCTGCAAAAAGAAAAGCAGAGAAAAGAACACTGCCCGTTCTCCTATATTCATGGAGAGTGGCAGTGTTCTTTTTCTGCTGTTACAGGCTGTTAATAAACTTCATGACTCGGATGTCATCCTGGAATCCGCCAGTGTACAAAGCCGGCTCCACATCGGCCATGCGGTCTGTCATGGAATCCAGATACTGTTCCATGAGAGCGTGTTCCTGCTCTGACAGCCGTTTTAAGATGCCTTCCGCCTGGTCCATCAACAGACGAGTGTTTTCCTGTTCTGCCAGAGTCCGGGCCGATTTCATTTCCTGCACAAGAATCTGAATCCGCTCTGTAACCATCATGTTCAGTAATTCTTTTTCATTCATGGCTGAATCACCTCCTTTGCCACAAAGGATACTGGAAGTTCCGGTTAAAGTCGATACCACAAAGCAACAAACCGAGGCTGGGTTTTGGAAGCATCTTACACAAATCGGAAAAATATCCGGGATAGGACTTGAATCCATCCGTCATCAGAGGTAACATACGACACACTTCCAGAGGGGAAAATCTCTGGGAGGAGTAACCTGTGAAACCTTTGGTTATGGGAACGGATAGGCTTGTCCCCCCTTGCGATGGCCGTGGCCTTTGGGCGTAAATCGGCACATAACGCTTATCAGTTGAGGTTGCCAGCGGATTTCTGGCTGAAGATGTAGACAGGAGAAAAAGGAAGGATGGTACTTGAGAAAAGAGAATATCATCTATGTAGGGATAGACCTGCATAAAGAAACACACACAGCGGTCATGCTGGACTGCTGGAACCAGAAGCTGGGAGAAATCACGATAGAGAATAAACCAGCACAATTCCATAAGCTGACGAGGAAAGTCAGCCGGTTTGTAACAGAGGAAAAGACACCTGTCTATGGATTGGAAAACGCATACGGCTATGGTCGCACCTTGGCGGTGTGGCTGATTGAAAAGGGATATATCGTAAAAGATGTAAACACAGCCCTGTCCTACGCCCAGAGAAAATGCGTCCCCATGTATCAGAAAAGTGACAGCTATGATGCAGAAGCGGTTGCGCTGGTGCTGATTAACATGCTGGACAGATTGCCAGACGCAATCCTGGATGATAAATACTGGACACTGAGTCAGTTAGTGAACTGAAGAGATAACATCAATGTCCATCAACAGAGATTAAAGAATCAGCTTCATGAACAGCTGTGCATGGCTTATCCCAGCTATAAAAAGTTCTTTGAGGATGTCGGTCGTCCAACGGCATTGTATTTTTTTGGAGAATACCCATCCCCAGTGCATCTGCGGGGAAAGACAGCGGAGGAACTGGCGGGAGAACTGCGCCCGGTGAGCCATAATAACTGCTCGGTCAAAAAGGCAGAGAAAATACTGGAACTAGTGAGATCCGATGGTGAAATCCTGAGAGACTGCCAGGAGAGCCGTGATATCATAACAAGAGGTCTGGTGCTGGATTGGCAGCATTACCGGGAACAGATGTTGGAGGTGGAAGAGGCGATAAAAGGCATCCTGCCTTGCTTTCAGTGCACCTTGATGACGATGCCGGGAATTGATATTGTCACAGCGGCAAACATCCTGTCGGAAATCGGGAACATTAAACGATTTCCCAATGCCAGCAAGCTGGTAAAATTCGCCGGGATTGCCCCAGTAAACTTTTCATCAGCGGGAAAAGGAAGGGATATGTGCCCGAAACAGGGAAACAGGCGGTTACAGGCCATCTTTTATTTTCTGGCGATTTAGATGGTGCAGGTATCCCCCAGCGGAACGGCGAGACATCCGGTATTCCGGGAGTATTTTCAGAAAAAACAGGATGAGGGAAAGAATAAACAGCAGGCGCTGATTTGTATCGCAAGGCGTCTGGTAAATATCGTGTACGGAATGTTAAAGAACCACACAGAATACAGGGAACCGGAGAGAAGAACAGAGGAAGAAACTGTTTGAAACTGGCTGTTGGATTGTTTATAATGGAGAGAAGCACAGCAGAGAGAGGACTTCCCCTGTTCTTTTTCTGTTTTAAGAGTTAGAGTTAAAAATATTATTTTGGAATTAATGACCTTGAGGGATATTTACCTTCAAACTTGCATCCACTGTTAGAAACACGGTTTTCCAATATGCCCGAATCAATTTTAAATTCATATACAAAAACTAGAGGTGCTGGTTCACATGCGGAAATATATGCTCTTAATGAGGCACTATGGGCAAGAGAAAAAGCGGGTATTGCAGCAAATCTTGATGATTTATATTTAAATGTAATAAGTGCGAGACGAGTTAGTAAGTCTATTCCTGTATCAGGTATGCCAGTACCGAGGTGTCCGCATTGTGAATATCTTACAGAAGGTATTTATTTTTATCCGGAGGTGTTAAAATATGGAAAGAACAGCCATTGATGAGGCAATAATTTTAAAGAAAGGTATAAATTTTGACAATTTAGCTTTTGAGTATTGCAGCGATAGAATTTTAGACAATTATGAAGAAAATGGTGGTAAGCCATTCACTGGGATTACATATGAATTATATGATAATGGTAGGATTTCATATTATTGCTATTATGTCAACGGCTTTTCAGAAGGTGATTTTGTAAAGTTCTATAAAGATGGAACGATTCGTAGTATTAGCAAAATGAAGCGAGGAAAATGTACTGAGGAGACAGAATGGTATCAAGATGGGAAAATAAAAGAGAAGGGGATATATAATTGTGGGATATGTTTATCAATTGAAAAATGGGATGAGCAGGGAAATTTAGTTTATGAAAAAGTAAGTCCTACTGAAAGCGAAATGTTACTAATAAAAAAATTGTCGAGTGTGAACTATGAGTAAACAAATTTGGAGTAATCTTTCTTTAGAGGAAGCAATTTTAATACAAAATGAGCTAACTCCTAAGATACAATTATTTGGATGTAATGCTGAAAAAGTAAAAACTATAGCTGGCATAGACCTGGCTTATTGGAAAACGGGAACTAAAGAATACGCTGTATGCTGTATTGTGGTACTAGAGAAAGACTCAAAGTGTATTATAGAAAGCAAATATTCTTTTAGAGAAGTAAATGTGCCGTACATACCTGGATGCCTTGCATTTCGTGAATTACCACTTATTTTGGATACAATCCAAAAACTAGATTCAAATTCTGATTTATATATGTTTGATGGTAATGGATATTTGCATCCACGTCATATGGGAATTGCAACCCATGCCTCTTTCTTCCTGAACAGGCCAACGATAGGTGTTGCGAAGAATTATTATAAAATCAAAGATGTAGAGTATAGTATGCCACCTAATGAGAAATTTGCTTATACCGATATTATGGTTGATGGAGAAATTTACGGACGAGTTTTACGGACCATGAAAGATGTACGACCAATTTTTTTATCGGTTGGAAACTATATTGATTTGGATTCAGCAACAAAGTTAGTATGCGAGTTGGCTAACAATGAAAGCCATATTCCGTTACCAACAAGATTAGCTGATATTGAAACGCATAAAATGCGAAAAGAATTGCAAATGATAAATAGGTAATATATTTGCCCGGCTTTGCCGGGCGGTGTCCTCTGCGTTTATGCCACCTCATGGCATAAACTCTTTAAACTACACACTTTTCGACCCTAACTAAATCGCCCGTTTTGGAGGGAAGCACCCCTGCTTTACATCCGGCCAACGAGCCAGAATACTTGCCTGATGGTATATTTTTCCGAGTTAGGGCATAAAACTGGCTGTTTTTCCAGGAATAGACGGAATCTGTTGGTTTGAATCAAAGCTTTTCTTGTAAAAAGCTCAGAAACACATTAAAATCGTTGGTTTCGGCGACATCTGAGCTATTTGCTGGCATACATTTTTCTAGAAAGCTGGAAAAAGTTATTCAAAAAAAGAGGTATCCAGCATAACAAATCTATAAATATAGATGGATCAAAAGTGAAGCTGAAAGCAAATGTAGATACCATTCTTATAGGCATCGGGCCAATGGAGGAAGGAAAGGAGGGCGGGTGTCAGCTTGATCCGACTGCCTTCGTGGGACTCATGAAAGATGAGTTGGACATTTGTGGAAAGGCCAGGACCCTATTAGAAGCAGAGGCTGGATCCGAAGGCAATCCCCCTTATCCGGATGGCCCCCAGGAAGGAAAGTGGAACTTCGAAAAAGCAGCAGGCAGGGCGGCTGTTACTGTTGTGGTAATTGGGGGAACTGCAGTTGTGGTCTGTGGGTCCATGGGAGCTTCGACTCCCGTCATAGCAGGTGCCGCTGTGACAGCAGGAATGGCGGGTGGAGGAATGATGGTGAGTGACGCCATTCAGGGAAAGGTGAGTAGTTTGGAGGATTATGCGCTGTCTGTGGCCAGTGCAGAACTTATGTTCTTCACAAACCAGGCAATGACCCGCTTACTGTGACCGGGATGGGATTTGTCAGTGGAACAGTAGCCAAGGCTGCGGGAGAAGCAGCAGCTTGGGCTGCGCTGGATTACCTGGTGGCGGGAGAAGTGGACTATGAGCGATTGGCCAGAAATCTTGTAATCAATGTTGTTGTGGATTTGGGAACGGGCGTTCTAACTGGAGAGGCTTGGGAGAAACCGAGGCAGAGAACTATTGAGGGGGATTCTCATGCTGAAGAACGTATTTATGAACCTAGTCCAAAACATAACCCACAGGGAGGATGGGGAAGTGAGAATCCAATACCTAATAATGAAGTAGGGCAAGAATTATTAGATAATGCATATTCCTCATCAAAAAATAAGCAATTATACAGCATGTACGAAGGTGATATAATTAAGTTCCAGCCAGATAGTAGTTCGGGGAAGTGGCATGCTTATAAGGTTTCCAATACAGCCAAAGAGGTTCCAACAGATGTTTACAAAAAAATGTTAGATGATGGAGTTATAAGTAAAACTGATTATAACAAACTTATAAAAAACAATTGGTATTAGGTAAAAAGGAGGTATGATGAATTTACTTGGAAACAAAAAGGTGTTTGCAATTGAATTAAGTAAAGATATAGCCGCTTACCAAATGTCTTTATATATTAATGGCAAGGATATTTTGCAATTTAAAGCAAATGGAACCATTTATTCATACAGGTGGAGAGATTTTAATGATATTAAAGAATGGTTTCAAGAAAATCTGATGTTTATATTACAAGATGATGAATTTCCTCTGGAAGTATCTGGAGATTCAGCGGCAGAACTTTGTGAACTTAGTTATAAAATGGATTTAGACGATATTGAGCAATACGAAAAATTACAAGATTGGATGTTTAGACATTCTTGGTTTTCAGCAAGGGCAGGTTCATTCTTAGCTGATGTCTATTTTAGAAAAGTGAAAGATAAAATAGAAATATCCTGGGATAATAGAGATACATTCAAAGAAGAGGGGATAGTGTATATTTACTCTAAAGGCAAAAGCAGTGTAGATATATGCCAATTTAGCGAAACAATTAACAGTTTTATTTCAGTCTACAATCAATTATAGTAATTTCTGCCCGGCTTTGCCGGGCGATGTTCCACGGTTGGGTGGCATCAAGCCACCCAACCTTTAACCAGCACACATTTCGACCCTACTATTTTTCTCAATTTTCGGAAAAATGTAGTTGTTTCACATCGGGTCAACGAGCCGATATATCTGGTTCATGGTACATCTTTTCGAGTTCGGCCGGAAAAGGGCAACACGGGCGGTCACGGCGCGTCACAAAGGCAAGAGAATTGCGGCGAGCGAGCGGAAGGAAACAACTCACGGATAAATTCGTCTGTCTGCCTGAAAATGATGGCAGGATTCTACCTGCATAGGTTTGTACCCGGTAGCTTCTCTGAAGAAAACCTGGAAATGGCTTAAAATTGTGCTTTTGGGCTGTAACAATGCAGGATACCAGCATAAAGTTTTTGGAGAATCCGCAAAAAGGTATTCAAAAAACAGGGGTATCCAGCATAACAATTTTGCGGCTCCGTCACCCGGAACAGTCCTCCTTTCATGGGCGAATTGTTCACCGTGAGTGGCAGAATACCGGAAATGAAAAAAGCTGGGTGCCACCAAGCCACCCAGAAGAAAATTTTTCGACCCTGAGAGGAATGTTGGCAGTAAGGATATGGTAAGAAATATGCAAGGAAAAAGAAATTGATTTCCAAGACGGTTCCATGGTAAAATGGCGCACACCAGGGGGGGGGGGGGTAAGGGGGAGGAAACACAGCGGAATCTTTAGAAAAAAACAGACAGCAGATACACATAGAAAACAGGAACAGCACATGCCGTCATACTTCATGAGGAGCGGCGGCGTGTGCTGTTCCTGTTTTAAAGACTGTTGATTAATTTCATGGCACGAATACCGTCCTTAACACCGCAGGTGTAAAGATAAGCGGTTTCTTTTGCATGACGTTCTGTGGTCAAATCGAAGAACCGGTTGATGGTTTTTCGCTCTTTTTTGGTCAGCCGTTTCAGGATTGCCTCCACCCGGTCTAACATCTGTGATTCTTCCTGCCTGCCGTCTGCCTTGGAATGGGACAGTTCCTGCCAGTGCAGTTCCATCCGTTCGTAGATGATATATTCTATCCATTCTTTCTCACTCATTGCGTTCACCTCCCTTCGCACCACAGAGGATACCGGAAGGCTCCGCAGAAGTCGATACCACAATGCACCAAACCAGAGGACAGATTTTAAAGCACCTTACACAAATCGGAAAATCCAGAGAAAAAGGACTTGAATCCGTTCGTAACCAGAGGTAACATACGACACACCTCGGAAGAGGAATAACCTGTAGAAACCTTTGGTTATAGGGACGGATAGGCTTTTCCCCCCTTGCGATGGCCGTAGCTTTTGCGCGTAAATCGGCATATAACGCTTATCAGTTGAGGTTGCCGGCGGCATCTGTGGCTGGAGATGGAGACAGGAAGTGAAGGAAGGATGGTAGTTGAGAAAAGAGAACATTATTTATGTGGGGATTGACCTGCATAAGGAAACCCACACAGCGGTCATGCTGGACTGCTGGAACCACAAGCTGGGAGAGATCACGATCGAGAACAAACCGGCGGAATTTCATAAGCTGACGAGAAAAGTCAGCCGGTTTGTAACAGAGGAAAAGACAGCCGTTTACGGCTTGGAGAACGCTTACGGCTATGGCCGCGCACTGGCAGTATGGCTGTTTGAAAAAGGATTCGTTGTCAAAGATGTAAATACGGCATTGTCCTATGCCCAGAGAAAAAGCGTCCCAATGTACCAGAAAAGTGATAGCTACGATGCGGAAGCGGTGGCGCTGGTGCTGATTAACATGTTGGACAGACTGCCGGATGCAATTCCGGATGATAAATACTGGACGCTGAGCCAACTCGTGAACCGGAGGGATAACATCAATATCCATCAGCAGAGATTAAAGAACCAGCTTCATGAGCAGCTCTGCATGGCGTATCCCAGCTATAAGAAATTCTTCCAGGACATTGGTCGCCCAACTGCTTTATATTTTTTTCATGAGTACCCGTCACCGGTACACCTGAGAGGAAAGACCGCAGAGGAACTGGCAGGAGAACTGCGCCCGGTGAGCCACAATAACTGTTCTGTCAAGCGAGCGGAAAAGATACTGGAACTGGTAAAATCAGATGGAGAGACGTACCGGGACTGTCAGGAAAGCCGTGACATCATCACCAGAAGTCTGGCATATGATTTGGAACACTACCGGAAACAGATGGAGGAAGTGGAGGCGGCAATCGAAGCCATGCTCCCTGAGTTTGACTGTACCCTGATGACCATGCCGGGAATCGATATTATCACAGCAGCAAATATACTTGCGGAGATAGGAAACATTGACCGTTTTCCCAACGCAAAGAAACTGGCGAAGTTCGCCGGAATCGCACCCATCAATTTTTCCTCAGCAGGAAAAGGGAAGGATGTGTGCCCAAAACAGGGAAACCGGAGATTACAGGCCATCTTTTATTTTCTTGCAATCCAGATGGTGCAGGTAGCGCCCAGCGGAACGCCGAGGAATGCGGTATTCCGGGAATATTTCCTGAAAAAGCTGGAGGAAGGCAAGAATAAATCCCAGGCATTAATCTGCATCGCCAGACGCTTGGTAAATATCGTATACGGAATGTTAAAGAACCACACGGAATACCGGGAGCCGGAGAGCAAAACAGGGGACGAAACGCCACCCGGTAGTTTTCTTATTTTCAGCAGTATTTTAGAGACGCCGGGTGGCAGAATCCTGCACATTTAAGAAGCTGGGTGCCGCCAAGCCACCCATGAATAACGATTTTATCTCTTTTCGACCCATTGAAATCCGTTTGTCAGTAAGATTTCAGTAAGGAAAACGCAAGGGAATCGAAATTGACACTCCGGATAGTTCTATGGTACAATGGCGCACACCCGGGGGTTTAAGGGGGTAAAAACACATCGTTTTCCATACCCTGGAAAAACAGATATTGCAGAAGAACACTGCCAATTCTCCAGCGCCTTTATTATTATAGATTGGGGGAAGATGCTCTCAATAAGCTTTTAAATGGTTCTGATCTTGCACAGAGGTCAAGCAATTTTCCAAAAGTTTGGGTGGGGGATCCAGAGGAAGATAAAATTGCAATAAAAGATGGGTATAATGACTATATGGGTATAGTAGAGTAATAAAATTAAAAGGAAAAAAATGCTTACAAAAATCCTAAAATATTTATGCGGAAAAAATTATTATAAAATGGCAGTAATTATAATAAGCTTAAATTTTTTATTTGAGCTTGTTTTTAAATATCGTTTTGAATCAAAAATTGAGGTGTTCTATTTTATTATAGCAGTAATCATTTGTATTGGTATGATAAAAAAATGATAAGAATGAGTAATGGAAAATATCTTCCCATTTTTTACAATTTTTGGCCTACTATAATATTAATCATAAGTTGCATAAGTTTGTTTCGATTATCTTTACTACCATTTGTAATATCATCATTTATAATTCTTTTACTTGGTGAATTTAAAAAAAAATATGTCAAAGTAATAGTTGTAGGCATTAACTTTATAGTTTTTATAATGTACTTATTAATTGGTGGTTTCTTTTTTTATGGTAATGATATGTTTAACACAACAAGAGAGAACATAGAAATTGTCTATTCCTCTGATAATAAGTATATAATGATCTTAGAAGTATGTAGCTTAGGTGCTACGGGGGGGGGGGGTATGTAAACATTTATGTCGGAAGAAATATTGACTTTGGTATCTTGGGGTGTTACATGCCGAAGAAAATAAAGTATTGGGGCCTATGGGGGGAAAGACCAGAATTTTTCTTTGTCAACGATTGCTTTATAAGCATAAATGGGGAGATAATAAACATAAAAGGTAACAAATATATAGATGATTATTATAATCGAAGAGAATATTGAGTTAGTAACGAAACTTCTACAATAATTATATTGCAGATAAGGAAAGAGATAGATTATGGAGATAAAACTTACAGAAAATATAAAAATTGAAATGAATCTTCCGATTAAAAAAGTGGAAAGTTTTCAATATTCATGGAAACCAGATTGTCATGCACAGCTTCAGTTGATTGGGTACATAGATGTAACAATACCGTGGAATCCTATCCTATGTTATGATAGCTATGTAAAGCTTTGGAACGTGAAATGAGAAGATACAAATTTTGTTTCAAGGATGTATAACAGGAATGGAAATAAATAGTGTAGGTGGAATTGATCAAGTGTTTTTAAAAGTAACATCAGCATCCAGCCAGTTGGATAGACAGAAATTCAGCAGCTCTTTTCAAAATCCTAAAATGACCTATGGAGAAGCTGTTAGACAGTCTGTACAAAATGAAGGGGGACAGGTAATAAGGAATCAGGAAAGTGATAAAATAATAGGATACCCCGTAATACGTGACGAGGAGACTGCCTAGCAATTTGCAGAAAGGATGGCAGAAAATTTGGATATTAGTATAATTCCTGACATTGAAACAGGCAGGCCCAATTTAGTTTGGAATGCGAATAGGGAAAGAAGTTACATCACTTTCTGAAGATGAGTACAGTATATTATTATGGCCTATAGGAAATAAAATAGGAACTCGTATAAAAGTAAAAGGGCAGGATTTTTACAAAATAGGAGATTTTATGACCTATATGGGAAAGAAAATAGTTATTACAGAAGTAGATGGTCAATTCAAACAAGGAGAGCTGATATTCTTATATACGTTGGTAGATATGCCTATCAGGGAAAAGTCTTGTAATAGCAGTTATTCAGCAGGATTTTATACAGTAATTGATACGATGGTATTCAACACCATCGGCTCTGTTTATAGAGGTACAAAAAACGTCAAAGGAAGGATAAAATGGGAAGAAGTGTAGAGCAGGAGGATTATATTAAAAAATACCGGGAAGAGCGTATCAATAAAAATGAAGAAGTATTAAAAAATAACGACGAGGAAATAAGAGCGGAGTATTTTTTTATATTGGATAACTTAATCCAGGAGCAGTTAAAATGTTAGAATAAAAACGAACAAAATAAAATAAAGCACATATCGCTATGCCGTTTGCTTAGTAGCAGTTATACCGAAAGTTATGAATCACAGGCCTACTGCTTTTTTTGCAAGTTTGGATATATTGGCCATTGGTATCTATAGCGGGATAAGTGAGAATGGATTTACTATACCGGGAGATGTTTCCGTGGCAGGGTTTGATAATATATTCATGACGGAGTATATGATTCCCCCGCTGACTACTTATAATGCTCCAATTGACCGCCTGGCGGAAGAGAGTGTGCGGTGTTTGATACACCAGATAGAAGATGGGGCGGCCGCCAGCCGCATTCTCATGAAGGGGGAACTGATAGAAAGGAAGTCGGTCTGTGCTGTCAGATAAAAAGGGGCTGTGAAAAAAGTCCCCTAAAAGTAAGAAGAACGCTTTCAGGTATGAAACCTGGAGGCGTTCTTCTTTTTGTGGTAAAATTAAGCTACTATGAATAATAATACCAAAAAATATTATAACTCAAAACAGGGAAGATTACCACTGTTTATTTCAGATCGTTTGGATATCTGTGATTCGGTATTAGCATTTGACAAAATCATGGAGGAGATTGGAAGAGAAAAGTATCTTAAGCCGGAGCCCTTACACAAGATGGGACGGCCAGGATATAATCGAGTCAACATGCTAAAGACGATCCTGTTCGGCTTTATGGACACAGGATACGCTTCCCTGCGGGAATTAGAAGACCGGTGCAGAGTGAATCTTCGTTACATGTATCTGATGGATCAGGAAACACCCAGCTATCGCGCCTTCAGCTACTTTATTAATGAAGAGATAAAAGAATCTGCCCAGGATATTTTTAAAGCAGCCATCTCTTATATCCAGGCAGCGGAGGGGACCGACCTGCAGCACTTGTATATCGATGGTTCTAAATTCGAGGCAAATGCAAACAAGTACACCTGGGTTTGGAAAAAAGCCACTGAAAAATCAAGATACCGTTTGTTTGATAAGATTACCACACTGCTTACCGAAATGAATGAAACACTGGCATATACCGGACTGAAAATCGAGACCAATACGGAATACACACCGGACAGTCTGGAAGCCATTTTATCCAGATATGATTTTGTCTGTCATATCGATGAGAACACGTTTGTATACGGCCGGGGACATCGGAAAAGCCGGGAGCAGCGCTATTATGAAAGGTTAAAAGAATATATCGAAAAACTCTCAGAATACGTGGAAAAAATTCAGATATGCGGACCTGAGCGAAACAGTTATGCGAAGACCGATCATGATGCAACCTTTATGCGGATGAAAAAGGACTATATGGGAAATGACCAGCTCCTTCCAGCATACAACATTCAGATCGGAGTGGCTGACGAGTACATTGCCGTAGCGGATGCAGGATATGGCTCCTTCAATAACTATCTGTTCTGTCAGGAGCATGGGATGGAAAAATTCATGAAATTCCCCATGTACAAGAAAGAGACAACGGATGAGAAGTATCATGATGATCCGTTCCGGGCAGTAAATTTTGAAACAGATTCAGAGGGTGATCTAATCTGTCCAAACGGAAGGAAATTTCACTTCGCGTATCGGAAAGCAGTGAAGGGGAATCAATACGGCAGACAGGAAGAATACTATACCTGTGAAGACTGCAGCGGCTGTCCCTATGCAGAAAGATGTAAGAAGACAGAAAAAAACAGGACGGTCCGTATCAATGCGGAATTAAGTTCCATGCACCAGGAAGTATTAGAAAATCTGCAGAGCATCCATGGAGCGCTGCTGCGAATGAACCGCTCCATACAAGCGGAAGGAACCTTCGGAATCATCAAATATGACCGTTGGTATAAACGGATTGTAAGAAGAGGACTGGAATCGGTAAGATTAGAGTTATTTCTGGTTTCAATTGGTCATAATCTCTATAAATTTCATAATAAACAGAAGAGGCAAAGGGAAGTAGCTTAAAGAAGAAAACGCATACGTTTGTTGGGGTAAGGGGAAGTATGCGCTCTTTATAGCTGTTCTCCTGCATGTTGATAAAAATAGAAGGGCTGTGGAAAAATGGAATTAAATCAACTCCATTTTTTCACAGCCCCCATTTTTTTATTAACCGGATTACATATAAAATAGAACTTTTGAGTGGGCCTCCTTCCCTCAGGAGTCCCCATTTGGCCTTAATCTTCGCCAGCTTTTTAAGATTCATGCAGGCAAATGTAAGCCCGGCTTTCATTTCCATCCGGGCTTTTCCAAACATCTGTGTATACCGGAATCCATGATTCTCCTTTGCCTTGCGAATACCCGTTCAATGGTTTCTTTTCTTAGGGAATATAATTCTTTCATCCCAAGTGTATGACGGATATCTTCACACGTTTCCATGTATGCTTCCCATATGACAGTACCACAACTCTTATATTCACGATATCCATCACGGTTGGTTGTACGATAGGACAGTACCTGATTGTTTGGACAGATATAGCAATCGTAATACTCATCATACACGTACTCATATTTTTTGAAGAACCCTTTTTGGGGCATGGGACACCTGTATGGCAGGAGCGGCCTGATTCCATCATCAATCAGAAGATTTGCTATACCGGGTGTTTTATCAAGGCCAAGGAACCATCGATAAGCTACGTTTACTTCGATGCCTAGTACTTATAGACGGCTTGATGGCCCAAGGAGATAAGAAGCAACTAATAAATTCCATGAGATGCTTCATCTTATTTTAGATAAAGTAAGTACTTTGAGAATGAAATATCATATAAAGGACGTATTGTTCTCTTATCTTTTATTCAGAATTGCCGATATAGATTTAAAAGATAAGTTTCTATGGGGGTAAAGGAGATTGATAGATATGAGAAATAGAGGGAGTCCTAATATTTGCTAGCTTTATACGATTGTGCAAGTTACAAACAAAGTTGTCAATTTAATATAGGTTTACGCAGTTCCCCGCGATTAAGAAATATAACAGAAAAGTAGGTCCAGGCAAACTGTTTTCATAATATTTTGTGCCTGGAGAAAGGAAATGAGATATGCAAGTTAATGTAAATCAGGATGCAGCCATCAGACAATATACACAGACAGTTCAAAAAATGGGAAAAACATCAACAGTTGCGGCCGAGGCGCCAGATATGAAAGAAATTGTTTCCAGTGTTCAGAAGCAGGATGTGGATTGCGCGGAATTCAATAAGGATAGGGCCGTCACCAGTAAGATGAGTGAATCGGAGAGATCCTCTCTTGTACAGAGTTTAAAAGAGGATTTGAACAATCAGATGTCTCGTTTTACCAATATGATGATGCAGACCTTCCAGAAGCAGGGGATTACAGCCAGTCAGGCCAAAGAAAATGATTTCTGGAAGATGATAGCGAGCGGTAACTTTACAGTAGATCCACAGATTAAGGCAGAGGCCCAGGAGGCAATCTCAGAGAATGGATATTGGGGGGTGTCGCAGACTTCCCAGAGAATCTTCGATTTCGCGTACGCTCTTGCGGGAGATGATGTAAATAAAATGAAGGAGATGCAGGCAGCTGTGGAAAAAGGATTTCAACAGGCCGGCGTGGCATGGGGAGGTGAACTTCCATCTATTTGCGGCAATACGCATACAGCGGTCACCAAGATGTTTGATGATTATTATGCCCAGCGGGGAACCGTATAGTTCAGCATTGTATTTTTGAAACTAATCCGGGGAACTGTCATAAAGCCTGACCTTTATTTTCAACCAGTTACAGAGCGGGCAAAGCGGTGCTATGGATTTACCGCTTTGCCATGCTTTAGCATTCTGAATGTTCGTAAGAATGCGGCATACACTATGCACATCGGATTAAAGAGTAACGGTAACAATCTGTAATTCCATCTGCAAAAGAGTCTGTGTTTTCCTTGCGTAGATGCTGTACCGCTGCAATGACTTGCCGGATCAGTTTCTATAACAATAGTCCTTTTGGCATTTAAGGTTTCTACAAGACCTCATTGCTCGAGTTCGCTTAGTGCTTTTCTGACCGTTGATACGGAGATGCTATACTGACTGGCTAATTGCTTTTCATAAGTAAGATGCATGCCGCATTCATACTTGCCGCTACTGATTTTCTGGTTTAAATCGCTGATTATTCTTGAGATATAGTATTCTTTTCATCGTGTCGGCTTCCATGAAAATGCAACAGAATAGGAGGACATTGCTCAGTAAAAACCTAGGTTATGATGAAGTTCAAAAGCAGAATAAAGATAACCCAGTAAAGGATTGCCGCCAATTTCCAGTATTACTTATGCGCTGCTTTATTTCATTATGTATGAATGAGAATTTGGTTTCCCCGGCTCCATAATTCATCTCCTTCGGTATTAATTTAATTATACTTTGTAAACGTTAACTTATCAGCCCAAAAGCCATAAACTATATGTGTACCTGTACAATATGATTATTACCTTGTTGCATATAATATATTTATAATGAAACTGTAAATCTTTTTGAAGAGATTATAATATATGGAAAAACAAAAAATTTTAATTGTGGACGATTCAGAGATGAACCGTGACCTTTTGATAGATATTCTGGAAGACCAATATGATATTGTAGAAGCTGAGAACGGTGCAGAAGCGGTTGCGATTCTTTTACAGCAGAGAACAGATTTCTCTCTCCTGCTTCTGGATATTATGATGCCTCAAATGGACGGATTTGAAGTATTAACCTGTATAAACAAGAACCACTGGAATGATACCTTTGCTGTTATTATGATTTCTGCTGATGATTCTCCCGCGAATATAAAACGCGCCTATGACTTGGGGGCATTTGACTATATCAGCCGTCCCTTTGATTCTACAATTGTCCAACGCCGGATTTCGAATACGATGTTTTTATATGCACGGCAGCAGCGTCTTGAAGAAATTATCGCAGAACAATTCTATGAACAGGAAAAAAATAATAAGCTGATGATCGCAATCCTGTCTCATATTGTGGAATTCCGCAATGGAGAGAGCGGTTTGCATATACTGCATGTGAATATCATTACAAAATATCTGCTGAAACAGCTGGTTCAGCGGACAGATAAGTATCCTTTATCTAAATCTGATATAACTTTAATAAGTACTGCTTCATCACTTCATGATATTGGAAAAATCTCAATTTCAGATACGATATTGAATAAGCCGGGACGCCTTACGGCAGAGGAGTTTGAAGTGATGAAAACGCACTCAGCAATCGGCGGAAAGATTCTGATGGAATTGCCGATGGAACAGCAGAAGGCGCCGCTTGTCAAAGTGGCTTTTGAAATCTGCCGTTGGCATCATGAAAGATATGACGGCAATGGCTATCCGGATGGACTAAAGGGTGACGAAATACCTATTGCTGCTCAGGTGGTTGCTTTGGCTGATGTATATGATGCTCTGATCAGCAAGAGGTGCTATAAGAATGCATATTCACATGATGAAGCATTGAAAATGATTTTAGATGGTCAATGCGGGGCCTTTAATCCTGTTCTTTTACTATGCCTGCAAGAAATTTCGGATACACTTAAACATGAGTTAACGTTTGCCTCATCTGAAAAAGAAACTAATGATATACAGAATATGAGAAGTAAAATAGACTATGACAGACTGTTTTCCAGGGAAAAATACACTATCTTGTCCCATAAACAGAGACACCTGCAGTTATTATATATTGATTCCTTAACCAATGTATTCAACCGCCGTTATTATGACGAGCATTTTCAAGGTGAAGAAAATATTCAGGCTTTCGTTATGATAGATGTAGATAACTTCAAGCAGATTAATGATACGTATGGGCACAATGTAGGCGATATCGTGCTCCAAAGCATTGCCCAGACTATTTTATCATGTGTACGAAAGACAGACTCCGTGATTCGTTATGGCGGTGATGAATTTGTAATTATATTTAACAGTATGCCTGCAGATGTTTTTGAACAAAAGCTGGAGAGAATAAGACACTCTGTTGATATCCTGAAGGTGGACGGACACCCCGAAATACACATGTCTGTAAGCATAGGAGGAGCATATGGAATGGGAAAACCAAAGGAACTGTTTAAAGTTGCAGACAGTATGATGTATCAGGCAAAAATCACAAAGAACAAAGCGGCAATACGTTTTCTTGATAAAGAAGCAGATGACATCTAAAAAGAGAGGTAATATAAGTATGGATTTAAGAGATTGCTATAATAGTTTTGGCGGTGATTTTGATGAGGTGCTGGGCAGATTGCGGCGTGAACAGACTGTCCGGAAATTTGTTTATAAATTTCTGGATGATAAAAGTTTTGATTTGTTTGAAGCGGCTATGAGGGATAGGGATTATGGAGAGGCGCTTCGGGCTGTTCATACACTCAAAGGTATTTGTCAGAATCTTTCATTTGGCAGGTTATATGCAAGCAGTAGCCTTATGACAAAGGCATTAAAAGAAAACGATTATAATAAAGCAGTTGATATGATGCCCCAATTATCAAATGATTATTGCCAAATTATTAATAAGGTGAAAGAATATAAAAGGTCCAGGGAGGAATAACAATACAATGGGGATCAGTCAAAAGAAGAATGCTACAACGCGGTTTCTAAAATACAGCTTTATTGGACTTTTATTTTTTAGTATTGTTATTTTCAGCATGCTGGGAATTTATATGAATCATAAGAGCAAAAAGACCATTTATGAAGTTGGAGAAATCTATATGTCTGGAATGAATAAACAAATGGCCAAGCACTTTGAAAATGTAGTTAAGCTGCGTTTTGAACAGGTTCACGGCATTGTTTCTGTCGTTTCAGGGGAAGGCAGTGAAACAGAAAACTTATATGAGGAGCTTGTTTACAGGGCGCAGGTCAGGGCGTTTGACTATTTAGCCCTCTGCTCTGCAAAGGGAGACTTTGAAACTCTTTATGGAAATCCCATGCAGCCGCTTAATCCATTGCCTTTTGTTGAAGCGTTAATACAGGGGGAACAAAGGGTTGCTGTGGGAACTGACGCAGCTGGTAATGAAGTGGTATTGTTTGGTGTTGACGCAGATTATCCCCTGAGGAATGGGGATAGGAGCACCGGCCTGATAGCGGCTGTTCCTTTGGAGTATGTCACTGATTTTCTTGACTTGGAGGACGAAGGCCAATTAATGTATTATCATATTATCCGTCCGGACGCCAGTTTTGTAATACAAAATTCTAATACAGAGCTACTGGGATTTTTTAATCTGTTACAAAATCAGATTGATTCTGCTTCAGATAAGCCGTCTGCCGAAAACTCTGTTAAAGAGTTTGGAGATGCATTAAGAGATAACAGAGAGTATTCCACAATATTTGAAGTAAAGGGTGAGGAGCGGAAAATTTGTGGTATACCATTGCCTTATTCTGAGTGGTACCTGGTAGCGGTAATGCCTTACGGAATTTTGGACAATATCATTAACAGCCTGAGTAGCCAGCGTATGTTCATGACATTGTTGTCCTGTGTTTCTGTATTAATCATTCTGACATTAATCTTTTTCCGGTATTTTTCCATGACCCGTTCCCAGCTGTTTGAATTGGAGAAGGCACGTCAGGAGGCGCTGGAGGCAAGCAGGGCAAAGAGTGAGTTTTTAGCAAATATGAGCCATGATATCCGTACGCCCATGAATGCGATTGTGGGCATGACTGCGATTGCAACAGCCCACATGGATGACAGGGAGCAGGTACAGAATTGCCTGAGAAAGATTGCACTGTCCAGCAGACATTTATTGGGGCTAATCAACGATGTTTTGGATATGTCCAAAATTGAAAGCGGTAAATTGACTTTGACAACAGATCATATCTCTTTAAAGGAAGTGGTTGAAGGGATTGTCAGCATTATGCAGCCCCAGGTGAAGGCCAAAAAACAAACATTTGACATTCATATTGAGAATGTTGTGACGGAAAACGTATGGTGCGATGGTGTGCGTTTGAATCAGGTTTTGCTGAATCTTTTGTCCAATGCAACGAAATATACGCCGGAGGGAGGCTCCATACGGTTATTCCTGTTTGAAGAAAAATCTCCCAAGGGAGAAGATTATGTCCGGATTCATATCAATGTCAGCGACAATGGAATCGGCATGTCGCAGGATTTTCTGAAAAAAATATATGAATCCTACAGCCGCGCGGATGAAGCTAGAATACATAAAACCGAAGGTGCCGGTTTGGGGATGGCGATTACAAAGTACATTGTGGACGCAATGGAAGGGACTATTGATGTACAAAGCGAGCCTGATAGAGGTACGGAATTTCGGATTGCGTTTGATTTTGAAAAAGCTGATGCAGTGGAGGGGGATATGGTCCTTCCGCCCTGGAATATGCTGGTAGTTGACGATGACGAATTATTATGTAAAACAGCCATGGACGCACTGAAATCCATTGGAATAAATGCTGAATGGACATTAAGCGGAGAAGAGGCCATAGAATTGGTGATTCAACGCCACAACAAGGGGGATGATTATCAAGTAATCCTGTTAGACTGGAAACTGCCTGGTATGAATGGTATTCAGGCAGCAAAGGAAATACGGCGCAATTTAGGAGATAAGGTGCCGATTCTTCTGATTTCAGCATATGATTGGAGCGAATTTGAAACAGAAGCCCGCCAGGCGGGCATTAGTGGTTTTATTTCAAAACCGCTGTTTAAATCTACGCTGTTTCATAGTCTCCGTCAATATATGGGCACTGAAACAGCCCATGAACAGATATTGGACCCGAATATCGATCTGTCCGGGCACCGCATCCTGCTTGCTGAGGATAATGAACTGAATTGGGAGGTCGCAAATGAATTGTTATCCGACCTGGGCGTGGAGCTGGATTGGGCGGAAGACGGACAGATATGCCTGAATAAGTTCCAAAAATCACCAGAGGGATATTACGATGCTGTTCTTATGGATATACGAATGCCGCACATGACAGGATATGAGGCTGCAAAGGCAATTCGTGAGCTGAACCGCTCTGATGCTTTATCTGTTCCAATCATTGCCATGAGTGCGGATGCCTTTTCTGACGACATACAGCGCTGCCATGAGTGCGGCATGAACGCCCATATTGCAAAGCCAATTGATATCATGGAGGTGTCACGATTGCTGAAAAGGTTTCTGATTAAAAAATAAGGATAGGGAATTCCCTATTCTTATTTTTTTATTTCCTTCGGAATTTGAACTGTATAGGTATACAAATAGCTGGATATTTTTGGCCGATGACAGCCTGGAAGGCATTGGATATAATAAAAACAGCTTATAAAGTAGGAGGAGATAAACCATGGTTCCACAAACGACCAAGTTTTCTTACGTGTATGATGAATTAAAACAGAGAATAACAGATGGTCAGATATTGCCCGGAAGCCGCCTTCCGTCATCTAGACAGTTGTGCGATGAATTTCAGGTAAGCCTGTATACAATTAATAACGTATTAGAGGCATTAAAGGAGGAGGGCTTGATTGAAAACCAGCCCAGACTTGCCCCGCGGGTTGTTTTAAGAAAGAATATGCCTCATCCAGAGAATATGGTACTGAGTATATTGAAACAAAGGGATGGTATCACACAGTTATATCAAACTTTAGTTTACATAATGCCGCCGCTTTTGACATTTGCATCCCGGGGATGTGACTTGGAGATAATGCCTCATTATGGACAGGCAGCTGAAGCGGCAAAGGCAGGTATGGCTGCGGGTGGGTGGCGTCCGCCTTCCGCTTTAAACAGAGACATTCTGAAAACAGGGGGAAGCCCTTTGATTGGAGACCTATATTCAACATTTGAACTCCACAGTAAACTCACGTTTTTTACAGAGCAATGTTCTTATTTTACGGAAATCTTTTTACAGGACAATATATTTGGGACAGGCGCTCTTATGGATATTTTAAAAGGACAGGATTCCTCTGTAAAATACAGGCAATTAACAGCCTTATATCAAAGGCTTTCGGATTCCATTGCCGGTACCATGAAATACCTGGCAGGTACTGTGCCTAAATGTCCAATTCAATCCCCGGTACCGTTTTCATGGAATCCCACACGTGGACAGGACTACTGTTACGCCAGAATTGTCAGTGATTTAAACCGGAAAATCGGCAGCGGATTTTATCCGAGGGGAACATATCTTCCCTATGAAAAGCAATTAGCCAACCAGTACAGAGTATCCGTATCCACAGTCAGAAAGGCGCTGGCTGAGCTGGAAGAAAGAGGTTATGTAAAGAAGATGAATGCAAAGGGAACCATAGTTACGGAACCGGATGATTCCAGGGTAAGCCAGCTGCTTCCGAATCCAAGGCGCACAAAGGAGGCACTGCGCTATCTCAATTCGCTTCAATTACTCACATTAATCATTCATCCGGCCGCACTGCTTGCAGCTGAGCGGTTTACAGAAAAAGAGATAAAGGAATTAACTGAAAAGTTCAGCCGAACCGATTCTATTTATTTAATTGATATGTTTGAGGCTGTTTTAAAACATATTGAGTTAGAGCCTATGCGTGTCATACTGACTGAGGCGTTCCGGCTTACTGAATGGGGGTACTATATTACGTATTATACGAAAAAAAGACGGAACATTTTATCGCTTAACGATTTGGTCCTCACAGCACATCAGCATCTGTGCAAGGGAAATGCAGCTGCTTTTGCAGATAGTATGGAAGAGTGTTACCGCCATGTTTTGGAACGCGCCAAAAAGATTTTGGTGGAAGAGTATATATTTTACGGGGCGGTTTATATCAGGATTCCGGAAAGAGCAGGATGGTCCAAGGATGACCTTCACATTGGTTGATGGTTTGCCATTTGACTGTGCGGAAAGTTGAAACATCAGGTTATTTTTTATGAAATATAATAAAAAAAATCCTTATGGAAATAGAAAAACAGCCGATATTATACCATGTAAGGGAAAATAGTTACCCTTCCAGCTGTGTTCAAAAACGGGCCCGTGAAGAACACCAAAGCCGGTACATGGAGGTTTCGGCAAGTATAGAGAACAATTCAAGGAGGAAATTATTTATGGTAATTCAGCACAACATATCCGCAATTAATTCTTACAGAAATTTAGGCACAAATCAGAGCTCCCTGAACAAGAACCTGGAGAAGCTGTCTTCCGGTTATAAGATTAACCGCGCAGGCGACGATGCAGCCGGTCTGGCTATTTCCGAGCAGATGAGATCCCAGATCAATGGTCTGAATCAGGCGGCAGTCAACGCAAATGATGCAATCGGTCTGATCCAGACAGCAGAAGGCGCCTTGACCGAGGTTCACTCCATGCTTCAGCGTATGGTGACTCTGGCTACCCAGTCAGCAAACGGTACTTACAACTCTGTTGCAAGAAACAATATCCAGACTGAGTTTGATAAGCTGAATGAAGAGATTAACCGTATTGCAGAGTATACGGACTTTAACGGGGTTAAGCCGATTGCTTCAAGTGGCAGCACCGGCGATATGACATTCCAGATTGGTCCGACAAAGGCAGAAACTATTTTGGTTAAGGCCAGCGCAATGGATTCTGCAACACTTGGCGTTAAGGATGCTAAGGTATCAAAACAGAGTGACGCAAGTGATGCTCTTGCAAAAATTAATAGCGCTATTGATAAGGTCTCCACTTACCGTGCGCACCTTGGTGCTTCCCAGAACCGTCTGGAGCATACCATTAACAACCTGAAGGTTACTTCTGAGAATATCACAGCAGCGGAGAGCCGTATCCGCGATACTGATATGGCGGATGAGATTACAGCATTCACAAAGAACAATGTTCTGCTTCAGGCTGCACAGTCCATGCTGTCCCAGTCCAATGCTGTTCCGCAGAATGTTTTAAGTCTGCTCCGGTAATCAGCAGTACGTATAGTAACCCGTTTTATTGCGGGATATTTAGGAAAAGCCATTTGAAAGCGGATGCTTTAAATGGCTTTTCCTGTATCGAAAAGGGTTTTATGACATGACCTATTATAGAATAAAAACAGCAGGATAATGCAAATGAGAAAATATAAGAAAAAAGAAATATTCCATACAGTGGAAGCTCTATTGAATGCAAATGATGCAATCAGGAAAACCATTAAGTCTGATCCTTCAACAACCCTGGATACGCTGGCTGCCTGCCAGGAATTAGGGATTCTCATAGGCACATATCTTGAGTCCTTAGGCGGAAGATGCGGGCATATGGTCCGGCTTCTGGAAGAATACTGCGAACATATATATCAGGTAAGCGCAAATATTTCAGATGAGGGCTTGTATAAAGGGCTGTTGGAAAGAATCCGGGTTCTATTGACAGAGCTTGAACAGGATGTGTGGATTGAAGTGCCGGATGACAGAAAGGAGATTGTTTTCCTGCCGTACAAGGTGAGTATGTGGGATTCCCTTGAAAGCATCTGGAGAGCGGCGGATGAGGACAAGAATGTGGATGCTGTCGTAATCCCCATACCATATTATAGTAAAAATCCGGACGGCAGTTTTGAGGAAGAACACTATGAAGGAGACCGCTATCCTTCTTATGTGCCTGTGGTGGATTACAGAGATTATAATTTCCAGGAGAAACGTCCGGACGTGATATTCATCCACAATCCTTATGATGCCTTTAACCGGGTGACAAGTATACCCCCCTTTTTTTACTCGGACCATTTAAAAGAATATACAGATAAATTGGTATATATTCCATATTATGTTGTGCCCTGGTCTATTCCGGAGCACTTTGTTCTGACTCCGGGGGTGATTTCTGCAGATATCATATTTGTTCAAAGTGAATCCATAAAAAAGCAGTATGTGAAACTTCTTGAGACAAAGCTGTACCATGGGGAAAGCAGACGTCTGGAGAAAAAAATTGCTGCCCTTGGTTCTCCCAAAACAGACAAATTGCTTCTGGAAATAAACAACCGGGCAGAAATGCCGGAAACATGGAAACAGAGGATTGGAAACAGGAGGGTTGTATTTTTTAATACAAATGTCAGCCTGATTTTAAATAACGGAGCACACTTTATTGATAATCTATACCGCATTTTTCATGTCTTTGCAGCGCACAGGGACAAATTCGTTTTGCTGTGGAGGGAGCATCCTCTAACCATGGAGACTTTACACTCCATGCACCCTGAACTTCTCGTAAGCTATCTGAAGCTGAAAAAGGAATTTGAGGAATGGGAATTGGGTATATTGGATGAAAATGAAGAACCTCATTTGGCAATGGCTGTGTCTGATTGTTATTTTGGAGCAGGCGGTTCACTTGTGACCATCTATTCAGTTACAGGAAAACCAATGATGCTCACAGCCTACCATTATCCGGAAGAATTGCTGGAAAACGAGATAACAAAGGAAGAATTTTATGGCTCCCTGGAGCACAGGCCGTATTATAAGGAAAAGAATATAAATGCCCTCAGCCTGTTTCTTGAAAATCATGAAGAAATTGCGGGTTTTAGAGACCATAGGCTGGAAGTGATTTCTAAGCACCTGGCAAATTTGGATGGTACAGTGGGAAGTAAAATATATCAACATGTAATGAATGAGGTGGATTATGAATTACGCGATTATTCTGGCAGGAGGGAAAGGGGTCAGATTTCAGGGAGATGTGCCGAAGCAGTTTATTGAGATGACAGGATATCCAATGTTGGTATACTCTCTGAGAACAGCCCAGGAAAACAGGAACGTGGATGTAATTTGCGTCTGTGCGCCTGCCAAATACCATGAAAAAATTAAAGAGTGGGCCTTCAAATATGGAATAACAAAGATGCTTATTTTGGCAGAATCCGGAAAGGAACGATATGAATCCGTGTATAACGGGATTATGGCCCTTCCGGCTAAAGCAAGGGATACGGTTATTATTATGACGGCTGTATGTCCCTTTGTATCTCAAAAAACAATGGACAAATTGTATGAGCAGATATCATTATATGATGCCAGCATTACGGTTATTAAAGCAACAGATGCTATTACTTTCAGCAACAATGGGAAGATGGTAAACAGAACGCTGCAAAAGAAAAAATTATTTGTGCAGCAGGGACCGCAGATATACCGGTATTCAGTGTTAAAGCAGGCACATCAATCTTATCTGCAGGACGAGCAGAGGGTGGAAGTAAATGAGGACAGTGAACTTGTTTTGAATCTTGGTGTGGAATGCAGCATGGTCATGGGTGATCGGTTTTGTATCAAAGTTACATATCCGGAGGATCTTGCCATAGCAGAAGCATTATATCCGCTGTTTATAGAACAGGAAAAATTGTATGGAGGTGGGAAATGAACAGGATTCTGGAAGAAGACGCATTGACGATTGCGCAGACGCCTATTAATTGGCAAAAGTTTCATAACAAAACCATCTTGATTGCCGGAGCCAACGGATATGTCCCTCAGCATTTTGTACACGGGTTTATGATGAGAAACAAAATGTCTAATGAAAACATCCATGTCATTGCCCTGTGCAGGAATGAGAATAAGGCAAGAGAGCGCTTTGGAGAATATTTCGACAGAGAAGATTTTACGTTATTGATTGGAGATGTCCTGGAAGAGATAAAAATTGAAAAGAAAATAGATTTTATCATTGACGCTGCAAGCCCGGCCGGAGTTAAAATCAGCAATGAAGATCCGGTTGCCACTTTTGAGACAAATGTGTTTGGCTGCAGCAACCTGCTGAAGCTTGCACAGCATCATCATGCAGAATTTCTTTACCTTTCCAGTGTTGATATTTATGGGAGATCCCATCAGGAGAGATTTTCAGAGGATGAGGCCGGAATACTGGATTCCCTTGATGTGAGAAATGTATATGCAGTGGCAAAGCGGGCTGCTGAAAATTTATGCGTCTGCTATGGTCAGAGAGGTTCTGTTTGTAAAATTGTAAGGCCCGGACAGATAATGGGATGCGGAATTGCATTGGATGACGGAAGGCTTCACATAGATTTTATATCTCAGATACTGAAATCAGATAGGATTGTCCTTAAAGGGGATGGGACACCGGTAAGGACATTTATATATATGACAGACGCCATTGCCGGGATGCTTTATGTGATGTTGGAAGGAGAGAACGCACAGGCTTACAATATATGCACGGAAATGGGCGAAGCTTCTGTCCTGGAACTTGCACAGACCATGGCAGGACAGGTAAAAGGGAAATCGATTCAGGTGGACTTTAACCGGGAAACAAGAAAAAACGATCCGGCAGTAAAGCATGCGGTTTCAAGAGTCTGCACAAGCTCTAGCAAATTAAGCAGTCTTGGGTGGAGCGAACAGGTATCACTGGAGGAGGCCTGCCGGCGGATGATGACGTATTACGGGATTCCATTATAAGTGAGAGGTGTTTTTAAATGCTGTTTGTGTTTATGTCACAGCCGGATTTTGCATGCAATCCACATGCTCTCTGGGAATATGTGAAAGATAATACAAATCATGAGACGGCCTGGCTGGTAAAAAGGGATAAAAAGTATTATGAACTGTTAAGAAGAGGTGTCAGGTGTGCTGTTTACGATACTGTGGAGGGAAATGCTTTATTAAAGGAAGCAGATTATGTCATTATGAATTCCTACACCTTTGAGCGCCTGCCAAAACGTGCAAACCAGATATTTGTTAATCTTTGGCATGGAAGTGGAATTAAGGCCCACGATTTCTACAATCATGATATGGACCCGGAATATGCAAAAAAACTGGCAAAATTTTTTGATAAAATAGATTTGATGTGTGTACATAGCTTGGACGACCGTTTTAAGCTTTCTGCCCAGCTTCATTACGATTTGCGGAAATGCTATGTTACAGGCCAGGCGCGCCTGGACAGTGTCAAAAAGACACAGGGATATGGGAAGATGGAAAAAATGTTTGGGAGCAGGATAAGAAACTATAAGCGGTATATTTTTTTCGCTCCCTCATTTCGGGCCAACAGCAGCAGCCATTCCGGAACGATTTTTTCAGACAACCTTTTTCGCCTGAAGGATTATGAAAAAGAAGGATTTGCAGACTTTTTAAAGGAAAACCAGGCGGCTTTTATATATAAACTTCATCCGATTGAACAAACGGCTTTTTCAGGAAGGAAATTTTCTCTTGGTCCGGACTGCTTTGAATTAACGGATGATTTGCTGTTTGAGAATGATACGCGATATTGTGATCTGCTTAATGTATTTGACGTTATGGTCAGCGATTACTCATCCATAGCATACGATTATCTTCTGCTGAACAGGCCCATTGTATATCTTATTCCGGATTATGAGGAATATGTATCTGAGAGAGGCTTTGTATTCCATAATATAGATATGTTTATGCCCGGTGAAAAGGTTCGTTATTTTAAGGATATGCTGTCCGCTTTGGAGGAAGCGTTTAATAATCCGGAAAAATATGAAAAGGAACGGGAAAGTGTGCTGGCATACAGGTTTGACTTTATGGATGACCAGTCATCCAGGCGCTGTTATGAGACAATTATAAATTACAGAGGGCTGCCGGAGAAAGAGGAAAAAGCAGAAGAAATCACTTTATCAAGATACCCCTCCTCAGCGGAACTTTTAAAAAAGCATGTGCCGGAAACATATGAAATCATTGATTCAACAAAACCTGTTTCAAAAGAGCAGCAGCTGGAGGTAATTTGTAAAAACCCAGCTCAAAGATATCTGTATATTACAGAAGAAATACCTGGAAAATTACGAAGATTAACAGGCCGGTCTTCTGCTGAGATTGAGGATATTGCCTATTATTACGGCATAACTGAATGCGCCAATGTGGCGGTTTGCAATATTACCGGCGGAGTGGATTACCCAATGTTTTCATCATATTCTCACAGTGCAAAATATATGGGCGGGCGGAAACGAATTGGATTTGCCGGGGTAATAGATAACAGGATTTATTTTGCAATGGTGCAGTGTATCTGTGAGGTGTTTTCTGACTGTGATGTTATATTTGCAGGGGAGGTTTTTGGAACATTTCCTGTATGGATGCACGGGTTTGATAATCTTCATTATATACCGGTGTCTTATGAAGAACTTCCATCAATGATACAATCCCTTGATATAGGAATTCTTCCTTTTTTTGGCAGACATGCGAATACGGTTCCAAAGGAATATTTTCAATACCTTGCCTGCGGAAAGCAGGTAGTTGCATCTGATATGGACCGTCTTCCTGATTCTCCCGCCCTGTACAGAAGCTCTTCTGTAGATGAAGCCATCCAAAACATAAGGATTGCCCTTACGCGCACAGAGGATGAGGGGATTAAGAAATGTGCAAAAAGTCTTGCATCAGGATATGATTGGAAAAAAATTGCTCAAGAGCTGCAGAAAAAGCGATTCATAGCGGATACGCTGCTATAGTGGAGAGGGATGGATGGGATAGGCTTATGGAAAACAAGAAATTGAATATCCTCCTGGCAGAGTACATCAACCGCAATTTAGGGGATACCGTGATTGCGGAGTGTGCAAAGTATTTTGTAGAAAAAGCGCTGCAAAATGCGGGAATCCAAAATTATGTAATTCACGATTATAACATGTACCAGGAAGATATGGAATATGTTAAAAATTCTGATGTGGTTATTTTTGCCGGCGGCGGATTGATTAAATACAGGAGAGAGAAATTTTATCAGTATGTTCCGGACATTATCAGGATTGCATCGGAAAATAGTATTCCTGTTTTTATAAACTGTACTGGGGTCGAAGGATATGATGAATGGGATGAAAGATGCCGGCGTCTTAAAATAGCGGTCAATGATGTCTGCGTTAAGGGCATTACTGTTCGTGATGATTACCAGACCTTTATAAAGCATTATCTGGTGACGGAAAAAGAGTGGATTGGACAGGTTCCGGATTCCGCTGCATTTTGTTCAGAGGTTTATGGTATTTCCGGAAATCCGGATACGGATAAAATAGGGCTTGGAATAGCACGTGACGGATTGTTTTTTGATTATGACCATCAGAATATTACCAGAGAGTTTCTTCTGGATTTTTGGAAACAGGTGATATTCAGGCTGGAGGAATTAGGGTATCAGTGGGAGATATTTAACAATGGCCTGCATTCAGATTACGAATTTGGATTAGATGTTCTTGAATATATCGGCGTGGAAAATAAAAAAAATTTTATCAGAAAACGTCCGGCAGAGGGCGCGGAGCTGGTGCGGATTATATCAGATTATAAGGGAATCATCGCAACAAGGCTGCATACCAATATCATAGCCTATTCCGTGGGATGCCCCAGCATAGGATTGGTGTGGAATGATAAGCTGGCACAATGGGGGGCTGGAATTGGGCATCCGGAACGTTTTGTGGAAGCTGACCGCATGGAGGCACTGGATGTGGTTTCTCGCCTGCAAAGGGCTATGGGTGAAAAGAATAAAAAAC
>ERZ835762.644-NODE-644-length-31988-cov-7.717878_pt1 | contig 31988 bp, 17 predicted proteins | sample MGYA00519687_ERZ835762 | MGnify/ENA primary metagenome ERZ835762 (study PRJEB31850, sample SAMEA3708783) | human gut metagenome | biome: human gut; feature: human-associated habitat; material: faeces | place: China | collected 2014 ... | reverse complement strand
ACGTCAGATAATCACGAAATGCCGTCATAGTCTCCATATCGGCACCTTCAAGATCCACTCCGGGAATGGCATGAAAGCGAATCAGATTCATCCGGCAATCAAGCCCACGAAGTAACTTTACCAGCTCTTTGGCATAAATCAACGAATCATTGACGCCTTTAAAAACAATGTATTCAAACGAAAGTCTGCGTTGTTTACTAAAATCATAGTTTTTTAACAGATCGACCATCTCTTTTATCGAGAAGGCTCTTTCGGCAGGCATCAACTCTGAACGCTGTGAAGGAAAGGGAGAATGCAGGCTGATGGCCAGATGGCACTCGCTTTCTTCAATAAAACGCTGTAGTCCCTTCCGTAACCCCACCGACGACAAAGTTATACGTTTTGGACTCCAACCGTATCCATACGAAGCTGTCAGGATATGCAATGCTTTTAAAACTTCATCCAAGTTGTCAAGCGGTTCACCCATCCCCATCATAACGACATTGGTCAACTTGTCCCGCTCCGGCAATGCCGCGATCTGATTTAAAATCTGATTGGCAGTCAGACTTGCTGTAAATCCTTGCTTGCCCGTCATGCAAAATTTGCAGTTCATTTTACACCCCACCTGGGAAGACACACACAGTGTCGCCCGGTCTTCATCAGGAATATATACCGCTTCAACAAAATGGTTCTCTCCCACGCGATAAAGATACTTCACCGTACCATCTATGGAGTGCATAGCATCCACGGGTGCGACTACTCCCAAATCGTACTCGCCTTTCAGCAATTCTCTATGCTTCAACGACAAATTAGTCATTTCGTCAATAGAAGTCACTTTTTTATCGTACAACCAGGAAGCTATCTGTTTGGCCGCAAAAGCCGGCATCCCCAAGTCTTTGGTAACAGATTGCAATTCGGTAAGAGTCATTCCTAAAAGCGGATATTTGGGCATATTTACTACAAATATTTATTTATTCATGCAAATGTAAGGAATAAAAGTTGATTTTTGAAAAGAGAAAGGACAAAAGTTAATAAGAAGAAGGAAAGAGAGAACAAAAAGAAAAGGCCATTCCACAAGGAATGACCTTTTATCTATAAAACTATTTTTAATAAAAAACGAGTCTTGTTTTTAGAAGAACAGGTAACGCTTGTCTTTTACATCACCTTTCAGATAAAGATCGTTCATGAAACGGGCAGCCAGACGGGCATGCATATTTTCCAGAGTAACCTCCTCTGCCTTGGCATCGAATGTTTCATTCAACTTATCTTTGGCATATACCTGCAATACAAATACACCGCCATTACCTTTGATAGGAGCGCTCAGTTTATTAATATCGGCTACCGATGCATAAGCACCTACCAGCGGTTCGCTACTACGCAAAGCAGCTACATAGGCAGGAGCCGCAAATGTTACGTGTTTCACAGAATCGCTCACTGCATTGGCCATTGATTTATACTGATTGAAAGAAGTTGCATTGGCAGCCTTCATGTCAGCCATAATTTTTTCAGCCTTCTTATCACGAATGATTTCTGCTCTTAACTGATCCTGAACCTGAGCCAAAGGACGATAACCTTCTTCGATCACGTTAACCAGGCCGACAACCAGCATACGATCGCTCTCACCACATTCATACAAACCGGAAACTTCACCGGGTTTTGCAGCAAATGTCCATTTCAGAGCTTCTTTGGTTCCTCTGATACCACCGATTCCGTGTTCCGAGCTATACAAATCATTTCTTTCAAGCAATTTATAACCTGCTTCTTCAGCATTAGCCGCCATCTTTTCTACCGTCGGATTGGCTGCGATAAACTGACTGAAGTCATTATATGCCTTATTATAAGTTTCTTTGCTGAAGTCAACTGCGCGTTTGATTACGGCAACTTTATATTTATCTTTCACAGCTTTCTTGTCAGTAACCTGCAAAATGATGTTACCCTGTCCCAATGCTACATTAGAGAGTTCGTTCACTCCCAGGTTGTTGATCGTGGTGATAAACTTCAGGTTGTCACCATCAATCTGTGCATTTTCGTAGTTAGCAGAAGAAATCCAGTTGGATTCACCTGTCTGTCCATACTTTTTAGCCAAAGCGGTGAAGTCGGCCCCACCTTTAATTGCTGTATAAATACTATCAGCCAAAACTTTTGTTTTAGCAGCATCTTCAGCATAAACCTGAATCTGACGGAACTGTACAGAATCGGCAGCAGCCACTTTAGACAAAACCTTGAAAGAGTTAATGGTATTATCACCGGCATTATAATAAGGACCATATACCTGTCCCACTGAAGCTGAATCCATACGTGCAACTACATCTGACGGAAAAGCTCTTTTAGTGTAATACAAATCAACGTAAGGATATTCAGATCCTGTCGAACGGATGAAAGTAGTATAATCACCATTAGCAGTAGCCAACTGATTTGTATAATCAGTCACTTCCTGCTGAATAGCGGCTTTATCTTCCGCACTGGCAGTCACCTGTACGTCGATATATTTGATATTGCGTGTTTCAACATATTGTTTGAACTGTTCTTTCTTCTTATTATAGAGATCTTTCAGCTCTGACTCTTTCACTGTAATGGTAGAATCAACAATTGAAGAATAAGGCACAGCAGCCAACAGTACATCCGATTGGTTCACTCTTGCATCGAAAGCATCTTGTGCTTCAACCGGGTTAGAGAAAAGAGCCTTTGTCACCAATGCCTGATATTTTTCAGCCAGACGGCTCTGAATCAGAGTTTTTTCAACGAATGACCAAAGTTTATGCATGCCTTCATAGTATTCTACATATTGAGACGGCATCTTAGTTTTGTCCATTTTAGAATAGTCAGACAAAAATTTCTTCAACATATCTTTATCGAAAGCACCCGTTTGCGGATTGCGGAACGGAGTCTGTTGCAGCAACGGATTCACACCTTCGTTGATGATAGACTGAATTTCAGCCTTTGAAACTGTAATCCCCAGCTTTTTCGCTTCTTTTTCAATCAGTTTATTGTTCACGTAGCTACGCCATACTTCGTCTTTCACCTGATTGGTTTGTTCATCGTTCAATGAACTCATTCCGCTGGAGAACTTGATGACTTCAGTATATTCTTCTACCATATTCTGGTAGTCCTGAGCAGAAAGATTTTCTCCGTTGACTTCGCCTACATCATGCGACTGGTGTGGCTGGAGAACTTTCCAGGCATCGCCCGCAATGAAAGCAAACAAAGCCAAACCAATAACGATCACCAACAGGGGTCCTTTGGATCTAATGTTTTGTAATGTTGCCATTTTGATTAATACGATTTATTTGTTATTATTATTTTCTTCATCTTTGGTTTTAGCGCACGAAGATACAAAAAATGCTAATATGCATCTATTTATTAGCTAAAAAATTACAGTTATCGATCATTATTCCATCACTTTCAGCCGAACAAGTTCGATTTTCGTTGCTGTAACCTTAATTATTTTAAACTGATATTTACCCACGGATACCAATTCGTGCAATTTTGGGAAACTCTGATACTGATTCAAGATTAATCCTCCCACTGTCAGATAGTCATCGGACTCCGGGAGGTCCAAATCGAAAGTTTCATTTACTTTCTCTATTTCAAGACGGGCCGAGAGCACATATTCATGCTCTCCGATTTGCTTGCAGATATAGGAAGTATTGTCATGTTCATCCTCTATGTCACCAAAAATTTCTTCAACAAGATCTTCCAGACTGACAATGCCCGAAGTTCCTCCGAACTCATCCACTACTACGGCAATAGTCTTCTTTTGCTGCATAAACAGTTTCATCAGCTTATGGGCAGCCATTGTTTCGGGCACAATAGGTACCTCTTTCACATGGTCGCGCCAGTCTTTCGGGTTACGGAACATTTCCGACGAATGAATGTATCCCACGACATTGTCTATGTTTCCGTCATAAACAATTATTTTTGATATTCCGGATTCTACAAACCGGTTTTTAAGTTCCTCAAGCGAGGTATCCAATGCAACGGCTACTACTTCCGTACGGGGAACAATGCAATCTCGTATTTTAACCGTCGAAAAATCAAGAGCATTCTGAAAGATTTTCACTTCTGTATCCAGGGTCTCTTCGCTTTCGGCATTATCTATACTCGACTGGACAAAATAATCGAGGTCTACTTTTCCAAAAGCTTTTGCCGAAGCCTCCTTATTCACTTTCATCCCGAACAAGCGAAGGAAAAGATAAGAAACTCCCGACGAGAATTTGGATATCGGATAAAGAATGATATAACAGATAAAAAGAGGAAGCGCACATACGTTCAGAACCAGATTCGGATTGATCTTAAAAAGCGTTTTTGGCAAGAACTCTCCTGTTACCAGAATAATCAATGTAGAAATAACGGTCTGTATCAATACCATCACAAAATGATTGGTAATCCACCCGGCCAGCAAATTATCACCGATAATCTGTGCCATCAATATACCATAGATAACCAAAGCAATGTTATTCCCGACCAACATGGTAGAAATAAAATCATTCGGGTTCCGGAAGAAAAGCGAAAGAATACGAGACGACACTCCCCCTCTCCTATCCATTTCAAAACGAAGTTTGTCTACCGAAACAAAAGCAATCTCCATACCGGAAAAGAAGGCGGAGAATGCCATGGTTATCAACAGGTAAATAATGATACTCATAACTAATTTACAGAATCTGTTTTTGCCTTTTCGGCATCTTGGTCAACATAAAATATACCGGCAATATTGTGAACAACCGGCTTCAGAAATCGGTCATCCGACTCAAAACCATATCCGGTTATCACCTGATCGGGCTGCTCCATCTGGACAAATTTGTCGGTATATACTTTCTTGGTGGCTTCATTCCAGTATAATAATTCGGTACTGACATGATCTCCTTTCAGACTTTTAATGTCTACATTCCCAATAAGCTTCCAAAGCCGGTCACGGTCGTAATAATAAGCTGTATCTGCCTTTATACTTGCATCTACATGAAACAAGGAGTCGAACTGCTCCAAATAAATTCCTTTCTCAAAGGCCCAATACGAGGGTTTCTTCTTGTCAAAAATCAGCCACTCTTCAGTATTGACCCGATAACGCGTAACTCCGGAATCGGATATAAGAGTCGTCACCCCTCGCGTGTCCATGACAGGCAGGGAATCCCGTTCGGTAATGGCATCGGCCATTGCCTTATTTCTTCCGCCACAGGAAGAAAATAAAAGAAGCATAACAATTGCCCCGAAGACAATTGTTATGCTCAAACTTTTATTTAATAAACTGTTACTTTGTTGTCGCAACATAAATTTATCTGATCGTTGTAGTCTCTCCAATCCAGCCACCGATAGTGATACGGTCACCAGCTTTGTAACCCAACATGAACAAGTCTTTAGCCTGCGGAGTATAAGCGGAATATCTACCGATCATTTTGTTAGCCTCTTCTGCAACACTCGGATCTACAGATTTAGCTTTCTGCAACTTATCAATAACCACAAAATAAGTACACTTATTCAATGCTGATTCATCACTCCAATTTGGACTCATTGCATACAGGTTAGCAATAAGGATATAAGGAGCACCGTAGTTTTCATTGAAACTGATTGCTTTCTGAGCATATGATCTTGCCTGAGATAACTTCTTAGCAGTAGTTAAAACACTGGCAGCAGCATAAGCTTTTTCCGCTTTCTTCGCATTATCTGTTTCCAGATTAATCGCTTCATCAAAGAACTTCACAGAAGTTTCAATATCCCCCTTCTTATAAGCTTGGTAGGCACATCCTGTAGCAGCTTCAGCTGAAGGCTCTATTTTATACACATAGAATGAAGCTTGTTGATAGGCTTCACTATCTGTACATTTCATCATCTTCATAATGTCGATAACTTTCTTTAAATAAGCCAGATCTGTCTGATTAGCTTCTACTTTGGGAGCATAGATCGCTTGCAGTGATTCACAATCGGCTGTACCGCTATTGATGAACAGAGCTACCAGATTGTCTTTGATACCAGTAAGCGCTTTCTTTGTACTCTCTTTATCAGCAGCAGCTATGGCAGCGTCCACATATTCGGATGCACTCAGATAATCCTGAATAAACTGTTCTTTGTGGGCAGGATCTGTTTTCAATTTATCATGTGACATTTGCAGGAAGTAGAATATAGTAGCTCCCGAAGATTCACCTTTTACAGCATCTACCGACTTTTTCAGCCACTCATAAGCCTGGTTTACATCCATTTTAGGAGCAAAGGCAATATAATCAACAGCCTTGATCCCCAAAGCTTCGTCCTCTGATGATACTTTCACACCTTTTCCCAAAAATTCCTGAGTATACTTCATACGAAGATCATGGGTATTCATCAACTCGTCAAAATACTGTTTGTATTCAGCAGAATTTCTGTCTTTGATCTGTCCCAGCAACCCTTTCAGAATTTTATAACCGTCTGTGAAGGTATAGAAACGAAGAGTCGGACAGTTCTCCAAAACAGCTTTCCACGGAGTATAGGCATCTTTAAAGTTGCCTGCTTTCACCGCTTCGTGAGAAATACTACTGTTCGAATTACAATTAGCGTCGTCCTGTGCTACCACAGTTGTTGCTCCCGCCGAAAGAAACAACACAGCCACAAGCGTTTTAATTTTCATTGTATCTAAATTTTAGTTGTTATATAATACCGTCTATTCTTTCTATTATTTTACTTTACGTTTGAAGAACCAGCCTTCATTAAAGGTAATTCCAAGACTCAACCGCAATGTATTTTCATCTACCATACCAGCTCTCAGTCCGTGTACTTTAATGTATTGGGCTGAAACATTGATTAGCGAACGTGACCCCGGAAGCGGTAACCCCAAACCGGCTGTCACTCCATACTCACGAGAAACTCTCTCTCCCCCTATCTTATAGTAGGGTTCCGAATAATATCCGCCAACACGATATTTAATATGTGCCAAATAACTGCGTGAAAAACGATTCGGCATATATTCGGCACCTACTGAAATTTTCATTGCATCGCAAAAGGCGTTAGGCTGATTCATATAGGTTACATCTCCCCATTTCTGCAAATTAAAATCTGCACCAATGATCAGACGTTTGTCATATTCGTAGGTGAGTCCCACTCCAAAACTGTTTGGTGTCCCATAGGTGGCCACCGTATCGATAGTGCTCACAGCAACTGTCTGGTTACTATTGGAATTGGTAAGTGTTGCCCTTTGCACATAAGCTTCATTATGCAAATCTTTTTTAGGTGAGAACACAACTCCTAAAGTAACAGCATGTTTTCTGCCAAACTGTTGTGTATACTGTGCCCCAAAATCCAATTTATAGTCGCGAACGGACAAATAATCAACATTTTGAAAAGCAAAAGCATTTTCATTATTCGGGAAAGCAATGCGTGCCGTACGTGTTATTTCGCCCCAAAAGTAAGACACATTCGCACCGACAGACAAATTTTTAAGCACTTTCACTCCAAAACCTACATAAAGCTGATGCAACCCACCGTCTCCGGAAAATGTAGTCACATTCTGCGCATCTTCCGACGCAACGTCTTTATCTGCTTTTGCCATGCTATAGCCAACACTCGAATAGGGCAACAAACCAATACTCATGGCTATCCATTTTTGCAAACGAAACTGCATGGCGATGTAGTCAAAACTTGAATTTTTCGCATTCAGCTTTGTACCTTCACTACTGAAGTTGGTATTTTGCATCGAAAACCCTCCGTCAAAAAGAAAAGTCAACGAATCAATCGCTGTGTAAGAAGCAGGATTTAACGGATTAATATGTGATCCATTGCGCAACCCATAAGCAATCCCTCCCATTGCTTTACTATTTGCAAATGCCTGATCAGCCAACTGACCATAGCCATATCGTGTATAAGGAGAGTTTGTATTATTTTGAGCGATTGCCACTCCGGGTAATAATATCGTGAGCAGAAGCGCACAAAGTGTCTGTTTATATCCTACCATTATTATAGTTTAATATTCTATTTAATCCTTTCAACACTAAAAATCTATCTGCAAAGATGACACTTTTTAATTTCGTATCAAAAGAAAAATCATCTCCGCCCGTTAAAAAAACCAAAAGTTCAGGATATTTATGCTTCATAGCCGTAATATACCCTGCAATTTCGTATTCTATCCCTTTTTTCACTCCGGAACGAATGGCTGTTTCAGTATCTTTTCCCATATCCGGCAGGCGTCCTTCCGCATTGATCAAAGGCAAACGCCCGGTGAACTGATGAAGCGCTTTGAGACGCATCCATAATCCGGGCGAAATATTTCCACCATGATATTGCCCCAAAGAGTCAATAAATTCATAAGTGATACATGTACCCGCATCAATCACCAGAATGTCTTTACCGGGAAACTGATCGTTGGCCGCTACAACAGCAGCCATCCGGTCATAGCCGAGAGTTTCAGGTGTTTCATACAGATTCGTTACCGGAAGCGGCGTATTGCAATTCAACCATAAAATGGGTACAGGGAGCTTACCCAACTGAGCCAACACACATTCGTTTAAGTCTATAACAGTGGCAACAATTGCTTTTCGAACATTATATTTGCTGCAAACTGCCTCTAAACAATCCAGAGATTGATTAGAATCGTAAACAACTTCTACCATAGAAGTTTGGTCGAAAAGCGCTACCTTGGCTACTGTATTTCCAATATCGATAATTAAGTTCACTTTCTCTCTGTTTGAGGGTGCAAAGATAAGGGATAAAATTTATTTGCATACTGAAATAAGAAATAAAAAAGCATTGGGAGGCAAAGAAAAGCCCCCAAAAGGCGACTTGACGAGCTATCGAAGAGACACGTTTTAAAACAGAAAACCCGCCTGAAAAAGCACACGAAAAGGAAGGCAGAAAACCCAAAACCAAACATCCAGTTTTCACCACTGATTAACAACGCTTTACGTATGTATAAAAACCCAGAAAAACCTACAATACAATACAGAACAATACAATACAGAACATAACAATAACAGAAGAAACAAGATACCGCCGCTGCCGATGCCATCCCCGGTAAACTTATCACAAAAAGATTTATAGCCCGGCGCTCCGGTCCCCGTAGCCCGGCGGTCGGATGTATGCAGCCCGGCGCTCCGCAATCTGTAGCCCGGCGCTCCGACACAAACAGCCCGGCGGTCGGGAAAAAGTGACAGATTTATTCACTTAATCGAGTATTTTATCCCACAAAAGCAGTATCTTTGCCACATGAACTCAAAGTTGCGACATTTGCTCCTGATATTTTTTTCTTTCTTCACCATCCTGACATGGGGAACAGAGAGTCCATCCTCGCCTGATTCTGTCCGAATCAGCCTGCTGACGTGCGCTCCGGGGGAAGAAATCTATTCGTTATTCGGACATACTGCCATCCGCTACGAAGAACCGGCACGGGGTATCGATAGGGTGTACAACTACGGCCTGTTCAGTTTCAACACTCCTAACTTTACGCTACGTTTTGCACTCGGCAATGCCGACTACCGGTTGGGAGTGGAAGATTACCGCCATTTTGCCGTCGAATATGAATACTTCGGACGCAGTGTATGGCAGCAGACGCTCAATCTGACAGCCGAAGAACAACAACAGTTAATCACCCTTCTGGAAGAAAATTACCGCCCGGAAAACCGGATATACCGCTATAATTTTTTCTACGATAATTGTGCTACCCGACCACGGGACAAAGTGGAAGAGAGCCTGCAAAAAAGTGGCAGCCAACTACTCTTCAGCAATACATATACCGAAAATAACGAAACTAAATCTTATCGGGATATTGTTCACCAATACACGAAAGGACACCCCTGGGCACAATTCGGAATCGACTTCTGCATTGGCAGCCAAGCCGACCGCCCCATCAGCGAAAGACAAATGATGTTCTCACCATTCTATCTGATGGATGCTTTTGACAAAGCGCGCATCGTTAACGCATCCGAAAACAGACCATTAGTGACCGCCACAAAAAAAATTATCGACTGCGAACCGGATGTATCCGCACCTGCAGAAAGTGATATTTGGGATACACTTACACCCATCCGCCTATCTCTTCTGTTTTTCATCGGCATCGGCATAGCTACGGTCTATGGCCTGCGAAAAAAGAAAAGTCTTTGGGGGCTGGATATAGCAGTATTCGCCGCAGCAGGTATCGCAGGATGCATTATTGCTTTCCTTGCTCTTTTCTCCGAGCATCCTACGGTGGGAGCCAATTATTTGTTATTTGTCTTTCACCCGGGACATCTGCTCTGTCTCCCTTTCTTCATAAACGATGAACGGAAGCAGCGCAAAAGCAGGTATCATCTGCTGAATTGCATAGTTTTAACACTTTTTATAGCGTTTTTCCCTGTAATACCACAAAATTTCGACTTAGCAGTATTACCTTTGGCACTCAGTTTGCTGATACGTTCTGCAAGCAACCTTATACTGACATACAAAAAAGCTAAATGAAAGGACTATTAACCTCCATACTGACCGTACTTACTTTTACCGGGCTGCAAGCCCAGCCACTCCCCACTACTCCGAAATTAGTGGTGGGACTTACAATCGACCAGTTACGTACGGACTATCTGGAAGCTTTTTCAACTTTGTATGGCGACAAAGGCTTCAGGCGGCTTTGGAAAGAAGGACGCGTATTCCGGAATGCCGAATATACTTTCTGTGGCACAGACCGCGCATCGGCCATCGCCGCCATTTATACAGGCACCACTCCTTCGGTCAACGGAATCATCGGTAAACGCTGGATGGATGTGTCGATCCTGCGCACCGTGAGTTGTGTAGACGATCCTTCATTCATGGGTAATTACACGAATGAAAGTTCTTCTCCTTCACATCTCCTGACCTCAACAATTGCCGACGAACTCAAAATAGCTACCCGCAACGAGGGATTAGTATATGCCATCGCCCCCTTCCGTGACGCTGCCATTCTTGCAGCCGGACATGCCGGAAATGGCGCATTCTGGCTCAACAATACTACCGGAAAATGGTGCGGAACAACTTATTATAGTGAATTTCCATGGTGGGTGAGCCAATATAACGATCGGAATGCCGTAGACTTCCGCATTGCCGATATGACGTGGACTCCTGTCCACCCCATGCAAAATTACACATTCCTACCCGAATGGAGGGACGCAGCCTTTAAATATAAATTTGACGATGACCGCATCAATAAATACAAACGGCTGATTACAAGCCCCTTTATCAACGATGAAGTTAACTTGCTGACCGAGGAGCTTCTGGATAAGAGCACAATGGGAAAAGACAATACTCCCGACATGCTCTCACTCACCTATTACGCCGGCAATTATGCTCACAAGAGCGTACAGGAATGCGCTATGGAGATGCAGGACACCTACGTTCGCCTCGACCGCAGCATTGCTTCTTTGCTGGATATCATCGACAAGAAAGTAGGCTTACAGAACGTTGTCTTCTTTATCACTTCCACCGGATATACCGATACTGAATCGGCAGACCGGGGACTCTACCGGGTTCCGACCGGAGAGTTTCACTTGAACCGTTGTGCGGCCCTGTTGAACATGTATCTGATGGCTACTTACGGTCAGGGACAATACGTGGAAGCCTACTACGACCAGCAAATTTATCTCAACCATAAACTGATAGAAGAAAAACAACTGGATTTGGCAGATATTCAGGAAAAAGCCGCTGAATTCCTGATCCAGTTTAGTGGAGTAAATGAGGTTTATTCGGGTAGACGCCTGTTATTGGGGGCCTGGACACCGGACATCTCAATGATACGGAATGGTTTCCACCGTAAACGCTCGGGCGATCTGTTGATCGACGTATTGCCGGGCTGGACCATCGTCAATGAAAATACATCCGACCATAAAGTGGTCCGGAAAGCACATATTCCGTCTCCGCTTATTTTTCTGGGCAGTGGCGTAAAACCGGCCGTAATCAACACGCCCGTAACCGTCGACCACATAGCTCCTACCGTAGCTCACATCCTGAGAATACGGGCTCCGAACGCATGCACTGCAACTCCGATTACCGACATCCGGTGACACTTTCCACACAAAAAACAGTGTGCAAAGCGCAAATAAATCAGCATTTTAATGTAACTTTGCGCAGTTGAATCAATTTAGTAAATAATAAACATAAATAATAGATAATGGGATTTAATGAATTTTTAAGCTCGATTTTCGGAAACAAATCCACACGAGACATGAAAGAAATTCAACCCTGGGTAGACAAGATCAAAGCCGCTTACCCAGAGGTTGCTAAGCTTGACAATGACGGCCTCCGTGCAAAAACAGAGGAACTTAAAGAATACATCCGCAACTCGGCAAGCAAAGAACGTGCTAAAGCTGACGAACTCAGAGCAGGCATCGAAAGCGTGGAACTGGAAGACCGCGAAGAAGTATTCGCTCAGATCGACAAAATTGAAAAAGAAATATTAGAGATATACGAAAAAGCACTTGACGAAGTATTGCCGGTAGCTTTCTCCATCGTGAAAGAATCTGCCAAACGTTTCTCTGAAAACGAAGAAATAGTAGTTACAGCTACAGATTTCGACCGCACCCTGGCGGCTACCAAAGACTTCGTACGCATCGAAGGTGACAAAGCCATCTGGCAGAATCATTGGAATGCCGGTGGAAATGACACGGTATGGAACATGGTTCACTACGACGTACAGTTGTTTGGCGGTGTAGTACTGCACAAAGGGAAAATTGCCGAAATGGCGACCGGTGAAGGTAAGACTCTTGTAGCTACGCTTCCCGTATTCCTGAATGCCCTGACCGGAAACGGCGTACATGTAGTAACCGTGAACGACTATCTGGCTAAACGTGACTCCGAATGGATGGGACCGCTTTATATGTTCCACGGACTCAGCGTGGACTGCATCGACCGTCACCAACCCAACTCTGACGCACGCCGTCAGGCTTATTTGGCAGACATCACTTTCGGAACGAACAATGAATTCGGTTTCGACTATCTGCGTGATAATATGGCTATCAGCCCGAAAGACCTTGTACAGCGCCAGCACAACTATGCCATCGTCGACGAGGTGGACTCTGTATTGATTGACGATGCCCGTACTCCGTTGATTATTTCAGGCCCCGTGCCCAAAGGCGAAGACCAGCTCTTTGAGCAACTCCGCCCATTGGTAGAACGCCTTGTGGAGAAACAGAAAGAGTTAGCAACTAAATACTTATCGGAGGCTAAGAGACTTATCAACTCGAATGATAAGAAAGAAGTGGAAGAAGGATTTCTCGCTCTGTTCCGCAGCCACAAAGCACTGCCTAAGAATAAGGCATTGATCAAGTTCCTCAGTGAACAGGGTATCAAAGCCGGCATGCTGAAGACCGAAGAAATCTACATGGAGCAGAACAACAAGCGTATGCACGAAGTGACCGAACCGTTGTACTTCGTCATCGAAGAAAAACTGAACAGCGTAGACCTCACAGATAAAGGTATCGACCTGATCACCGGTAACTCCGAAGACCCGACATTGTTCGTGCTGCCGGATATCGCCGCACAACTCTCCGAACTGGAAAATCAAAACCTGACCAACGAACAACTGCTGGAAAAGAAAGATGAGCTGCTGACTAACTACGCCATCAAATCGGAGCGCGTACACACCATCAACCAGTTGCTGAAGGCTTACACCATGTTCGAGAAAGATGACGAATATGTTGTGATCGACGGACAGGTGAAGATTGTAGACGAGCAGACCGGACGTATCATGGAAGGCCGCCGCTACTCCGACGGATTGCACCAGGCTATCGAAGCGAAAGAACGTGTGAAAGTAGAAGCCGCAACGCAGACATTCGCAACGATCACTTTGCAGAACTACTTCCGTATGTATCACAAGCTGTCCGGTATGACCGGTACTGCCGAAACGGAAGCAGGCGAACTTTGGGACATCTACAAATTGGATGTAGTCGTTATCCCGACTAACCGCCCGATCGCAAGGAAGGATATGAACGACCGCGTTTACAAAACCAAACGCGAAAAGTATAAAGCCGTTATCGAAGAAATCGAAAAACTAGTGCAGGCAGGACGTCCGGTACTGGTAGGTACGACTTCGGTAGAAATCTCCGAAATGCTGAGCAAAATGCTTACCATGCGTAAGATCGAACATAGCGTACTGAATGCGAAGTTGCACCAGAAAGAAGCTGAAATTGTTGCAAAAGCCGGTTTCAGCTGTGCAGTGACCATCGCTACCAATATGGCAGGTCGTGGTACCGACATCAAGCTGAGCCCGGAAGTAAAAGCCGCAGGCGGTTTGGCCATCATCGGTACGGAACGTCACGAATCCCGTCGTGTAGACCGCCAGTTGCGTGGTCGTGCAGGACGTCAGGGTGACCCGGGTTCTTCTGTATTCTTCGTGTCACTGGAAGATGACTTGATGCGTCTGTTCTCTTCCGACCGTATTGCCAGTGTAATGGACAAACTCGGTTTCCAGGAAGGCGAAATGATCGAGCACAAGATGATCTCCAACTCTATCGAGCGTGCACAGAAGAAGGTGGAAGAAAACAACTTCGGTATCCGTAAACGTCTGTTGGAATATGACGACGTGATGAACAAGCAACGTACTGTTGTTTATACCAAACGCCGCCACGCCCTGATGGGTGAACGTATCGGTATGGATATCGTTAATATGATCTGGGACCGTTGCGCGAATGCGATCGAGAACAATGACTACGAAGGCTGTCAGATGGAACTGCTCCAGACATTGGCTATGGAAACTCCGTTCACCGAAGAAGAATTCCGTAATGAAAAGAAGGACACATTGGCAGAAAAGACATTCAACATTGCCATGGAAAACTTCAAACGCAAAACGGAACGCCTGGCACAAATCGCTAATCCGGTCATCAAACAAGTATACGAAAACCAGGGACATATGTACGAAAACATTCTGATTCCTATCACAGACGGAAAACGGATGTATAACATCTCCTGTAATCTGAAAGCGGCTTACGAGTCCGAATCAAAGGAGGTGGTGAAAGCTTTCGAAAAGTCTATCCTGCTGCACGTTATCGACGAAGCATGGAAAGAAAACCTGCGTGAGCTGGATGAGTTGAAACACTCTGTTCAGAACGCAAGCTACGAACAGAAAGACCCGCTGTTGATCTACAAACTGGAATCCGTAACACTGTTTGACGCTATGGTGAACAAGATCAATAACCAGACTATCTCCATTCTGATGCGCGGACAGATCCCTGTACAGGAAGCTCCGGCAGACGAACAACAGCCACGCCGCGTAGAAGTACGCCAGGCTGCTCCCGAGCAACGTCAGGATATGAGCAAGTATCGTGAACAGAAACAAGACCTCAGTGATCCGAACCAGCAGGCTGCTGCCAGTCAGGATACTCGCGAGCAACAAAAACGCGAACCGATCCGTGCGGAAAAGACGGTAGGACGCAATGATCCTTGCCCATGCGGAAGCGGTAAGAAATATAAAAACTGCCACGGACAGAATGCTTAACAGCAGTCCGATGTAAGATTATAATCTAAAAGAAAGCCTCAAACGGTTAAAAACTGTTTGAGGCTTTCTTTTATTCATCCAAAATAGTACTTTTGCTTAAACTACTAAAGATATCAAGACTATGGCAAAATTCTATTCACTGGCATTTGTTTCTCTGCTACTGTTGGCACTCGGCAGCTGTCAGAGCCTGGAGCAGATTTCTATTGACTATATGCAGCCCGGAGATATGACTTTCCCTTCTCAACTCCGTAAAGTGGCTATCGTGAATAACACCAGCACCGAACCGGATAACAAGCTGATCACACAGACCGAAAAGCCGAAAGAAAACGTACCCGAAATAAGCCACGCCACAGCGTATGCCAATGGTAATGTTAAGATTGCAGCTGAATCGCTGGCGGAAGAAATCGCGCATCAGAACTATTTTGATGTAGTGGTGATCTGTGATTCCGCTTTACGGGCCAATGACAAGTTTCCTCGTGAAAGTACACTGAGTCAGGAGGAAGTCCAACAGCTGACATCAGACTTGGGAGTGGACTGTATCATCGCAATGGAAAACCTGCAATTCAAAGCGACCAAAACGGTTCGTTATATCCGTGATTTTAACTGCTACCTGGGGACAGTGGATGTAAAAGCCTACCCGACGGTGAAGGTATACCTGCCCTCGCGCAGCAAACCGATGACTACGCTACACCCCACCGACAGTATCTTTTGGGAAGAATACGGAGGATCGGTAACAGAAACATTTGCACACATGATACCTGATGCACAGATGTTACGGGAAGCTTCTGAATTTGCAGGGACTATCCCTGTCAAACAGTTACTCCCTTTCTGGAAAACAGGCAAACGATACTTGTACACCGGTGGCTCCGTACAGATGCGTGACGCGGCAATCTTTGTCCGTGAAAATTCATGGGACAGAGCTTTCGAACTTTGGGAACAAGTGTACAACGGAACCAAGAAGGAAAAGAAAAAGATGAAAGCTGCCCTCAATATCGCTGTTTATTATGAGATGAAGGACAGCTTGGCAAAAGCAGAAGAATGGGCAGTCAAAGCACAGCAACTTGCCCAAAAAGTAGATAAGAAAAACATTCCCGAAAATGCGGCGTACGCCACCATTGACGATATACCGAATTACTACCTTACAACCCTTTATGCAAATGAATTAAAGGAACGTAACAGTCAATTGCCCAAGCTAAAAATGCAAATGGAGCGATTTAATGATGATTTTTAAGGAAATCATGCATTGATTATTATTTTTTTTATACCTTTGAGGTAACAAAAAGGAAGAACCTATGAAACTGAGCCAACAATCTCTGTCTACCATCGAATCGGCTATCCAAAAGGCAGCCGGCAAATATGTATGTGGCTGCGACCAGACAGCCGTAACAGATATTCATTTACAACCGGACCAAACATCGGGACAACTCACTATTTATAACGACGATGACGAGGAATTGGCTAATGTAATGATTGAAGAGTGGGCAACTTACGATGGAGATGATTTCATGGAAAATGTAGAGCCCAACTTGAAAAGTATCCTTTGCAGAATGAAAGATGCAGGAGACTTCGATAAAGTAACAATATTAAAGCCTTATTCATTCGTACTGGTAGATGAAGATAAGGAAACAGTTGCAGAATTGTTGCTGATAGATGACGATACATTGCTTGTGGATGACGAACTGCTGAAAGGACTGGATAAAGAACTGGACGAGTTTCTGAAAAATTTGTTGGAGAAATAAAGATGTTCGATTGCCCGGCATGGCCTTGCTGAAGCAATTATCATTTATAAAAAGAATAATCGGAAGTAAACAGGGGAATACCTTTTACTTCCGATTATTCTTTTTTCGTTTTATATGATTCGTACAAACCCAAGTTTCCCTATCAGCGCTGACTAAAAAGCCGGAGCAGTGTAGGTAGATAAATTACTTTGCTTCAATCGCTGTCCGATAAACAGATTTTGCCGTTTCAATTACATTTTGTAACTTATGATCTGATGAATCAGCTGTTTTGTTTTTCTCCGCCCATGCTTTCTCCATGCCATAGAAATTAATCGGTTCTTCCGCTGATTCACCAAGTTTGCCGTCCAACTCCCGTTGTTTCTGCTCAAAGAAAGTTTTCCAACGTTGATAATACAAGTCTTTCAAAATCCCGCTCCACTCCCGATGGGAATAATCATGCAGACCTCCCTGATTGGCAGCTATACTGTCTCCCCAAACCGTGATCAGCGCAGAAGCATTCCATTCGTAAAGTTTCTTTTCTTCTTCCGTGGTTCCCAAAGAACGTGCGGCATTCAGCCATGAAGACGCCGAGAACTCCTTTCGGGTGGACAGCAAACTGTCCTGAGCTAATATTAACTCCAGAAACTGTTGTGTCTGTTTCCCGAAGCTATCCCTATCTTTCCGATCATAACTCTGAGAAATTTCTTCAAGCAGCACATTCCCCTTATCTGCCAGACTCTGACGCACCACGTCCACCAAATCATATTCAAAGTTATTATTTCCCTTGTACTGATCTGCAACAGAAAGTAACAAGCGGGCTGCCTTTGCCGTTGAATCAGGTGAATAGAATAACTTGGCATATCCCCATGTCGACGTTCTGTCCAGATGAAATCCCGGACGGGCGCACAACAAGGATTCGACTGTCCCTTCTCCCTGATAATTCTTCGGAGCATTGTAAACTGTATGTTCCAGCGCACGCCATGCTTCCGCTACTTCCGGTGACAAATCATTTCCATACCGCGCTTTCAGATACGTTTGCAGCCATTCATCCGGTGAAAAACGTTCTTCCCGCCAAGGAAGCTCATACAGCAATTCAAACATCACCGGATTATTCTCGATTCCTTCCGGAGTAGCTCCTACCCCCCGCAAGGTTTTCCCGTTGACATGTGCACAGGCGTTATAATATCCATTCACCAGTTGCTCCATCCGTCCGTGCAGACCGACATTACCGCCAAAGTTAAGCAACATACAATAGAGCCAGTCATGCTTGCCGAAACCTTTCTCCCGATACCACATCGACTCCGGATCACCCCATTGCGGAAGTTTCTCACTATACAAATCCAGTACCAGCAAATCACTGGAATCGAGTGTGTTGACCATCGCTTCCCGCGGATTCGCCTGCCATGCCTGCATCACCCACACAGCCTCCGGATTCGCTTTCTTCATAGCACCCATAATAGAAGTTCCCGCCTTTGCCAAGTCTACTCCTTCCGTATTTCCTCCTTCGTGAAAGGGGTCCATACTGTAATACTTTGCTTTTCCGTACAGTTTCTCCAACTCCTCATAATACATGGCAGCAAATGAATCGAAATGTTCATCTTCCGTAGAAAGAAAGGCCGGACGAGGAAAACCGCACCATTTACCGGGATCGGCAATCTGATACCCCAGTTTCTCGCCGATATTACGGGGGACCATTCCTGCATATCCGGGGAATACCGGTTCAATGCCCAGCTCCCTCATTCGGGCAATGATCTTCTTTTGCAGTGCTTCCTGTTGCCGATACCAACTGTCGGGATTCGGTCCACCCCATCCTTCCAGATTATTCATCTGCCACCATGCCATAAAGGCAGGACCGGAAATAAACTCATTGATCTCCTCCGTCGTATATCCGATACGTTTCAGCAGATTATACCAGACAACCTCCATCCCTGTTATACTCAAAGGCATATTGATGCCGTGCATCGCCATCCAGTCTATTTCTTTCTCCCAGCGTTCCCAGTCCCAGAAAGCCATGGAGTAGGAATAGGTACAGTAATTCAGGTAATATCGATTCTTCATAGCCGTCGCCTGTCGGATTTTCTTTTGAGGCAGAGGCAGTACTTCCGGCAATTTCTGCGAGGGATTATTCCACGAAAGATGAATACCTGCCACGTATTTCAGGTACCAATTCAAGCCCGTAGCCAGTGAAAGATCGGAGTTTCCGGTTATCAGTACTTTGCCATCCTTGGAGTCTATCTCAAAGTAGTCCTTTGCCGGATCGGCTTCATCAGTAACCAACCGGAAAAGGATTTGACCTTTCGACGTATTCTCCGTCACACGTGCTGCCAATGAATCGATTAGAGCAGACGTGGACTGGCAACTTGTATACATAACAACAGAACCAAATAATAAAAGTAATAGAAGACGCATGTTCATAGTCATTATTTTTTAAGGGTCATCAAATGTGTTTGAGCGTTTGAGCCCCTAAATATATTTCAAATTTCCGATTACTGAAAATAAAATGTAGTTCTTTTATACTGATACACATTAAATAACCTCCAATATATGAAGAGTCGGAAAGATATAGCATTGGCTCTAATAAAGAAAGAAGATGTGTCAAACAGTTATTTGCACATCTTCTTTCAATTTGTGTTTCAGTTAATTATTACTCCCATCCCGGATTATTGGGGGCCAGTTCTGGGTTTAATGCGATTTCATTAGTAGGCACCTGATACAAATAATACTTATCTAACCAACCTTTACCTGCTACCAAAGGATCATTATACATATAGATAAAACCTTCTTTCTTTCCTGTTGTATCAGCGTATCCTTTTTCAAGATCAACAAACTGTCCGGAATCGCCAATCTGCTCTTTAGTAGCCCATTGACCATACTGTATCTTATTGATAAACCAAGGTGCCTTTTTCCAGCGGCGCACATCGTAGAATCCAAATCCTTCACCCATCAATTCTACTATGCGCTCGCGACGAATCTCCCACAATACAGGGTCTACGGTCTGGTCGCGCTTCGGATCAAATCCGGCATTTATCTCGGCCACTTTCATATGGGCAACTCCCACCCGATCGCGTAACTTATTGATAGTAAGATCAGCAACAGTCTGATTGAAGCCCTCGGCACCTGTACCACCTTTTTCAAATTTAGCCTCAGCATAATTCAACATCACTTCATCAATCTTGAACAAAGGTACATCTGAGGTCCCTTCATTCTCTTTCGAATTGTCCCATACATTATAGTATCTGTACACATAGTTACCGCTACGGGCTACGAGGAAACCTTGTCCGCCATTGTTGGTGAAGAAGTGAGGCATTCCTTTCAATATAGCAGCAGACCAGTTCATCAATGGGAACACTTTATGTTTACCGGCTTCCCCATTTCCGCCCCCGAAACCTGTGTAACGGGTAATGCCCATGATATCCATAAACTCACGGTCCTTGGGATCAGAAGTATACTCCCAACTGGTATTATCGGCACTTGGGATCACCTTATAAGGGGGAGCTACAGTCTCCAGCAGACGAAGGTCACGATTGCGGAAAGTAGCATTCATACTATTATCCCCGTCCTGCGACCATTCATATTCCGAGCTGTTATGAATCGTTTTACCATCTTTACAAAGATACATATCGATGATGTGTTGCGGCATTTCCACATTATGGGTGGATGTCCGTTCAACATGAGTCAGTACATAATTAGTCAGTTCTTTTTCTACATATTCCTTATACAGAATGATGCCTTTCATTCCTTTCAGGTCAGATGTCAGCATCTCTCCCCAATCACTGTTCAGTTCGGGATAAGAATCCATCAGTTTCTTGGAATAAGTGATACAAGCATCAAAGTACTTATCTTCGTCCCCCAAAGCATGATATTTACGCCATGTACCTTCAAAAAGGCAGAAACGGGAAAGAAGAGCACGGACAACATGCACATTGATCGTATTTTCACCGTCACCTTCTTCTTTTATATGCTCTTCAGCATATATCAAATCGTTCAATACATGATCGGCAACTTCTTTGCGAGGTGTACGGGGACCATATGCTATTTCCTTATCCGAATCACCCAGTACACGATCTACCCAAGGCACATCGCCAAAACGAGCTATCAGTTCTGAATAATAATAGGCACGGAAAAAATATCCTACCGAACGCCAATGCTCCTTGTCCGCATCCGTCATCCCTGAGTGATCGATATTTGCCAACATGACATTGACCCGATAGATAAAGCTGAATGCCCATCCATTGCCTGATGACGAACTGGATACATTCTGAAAAGCATACGGATTACCGTCACCCTGACGACGCATCAGATAACCTGCATAAATATCGCTTGTATAGGATGTGGCACTGGCATAGGCTCCGTTTGTACCGGGAATACGCAGGATATTAGTATTTGTAAATACTCCGTACAATCCCCAGGCATAGGTCTTGAAAGTATTATAATTACTGAACACTGTCTGCTCCGTCAACGAAGTATCCGGATAGCGTTCCATAAAACTATCGTTGCATGAAGTAAATCCGATAGCTGCTGCCGCAAGCATAGTATATATTATTTTTTTCATAACCAATTCAAAATTAAAGAGTAACATTAAAACCAAAAGAAATCGTACGATAGAAAGGATATCCCCAAGACAGGCGTTCCGGGTCATAACCCTTCATCAGCTTAGTAAATGTGTGAAGGTTCTCACAACTTACGAACGCTTTCAAACTCGTTAATGTAATAGGTGCCAACCAGCTCTTCGGGAAATTATAACTCAAAGTCACATTCTTGACACGCAGATAAGAGCCATTCATCAAATACTTCGTTTGCGCACGTGTATTGTAACTGGAATTGTTTCCTTGCCCGTAAATACGGAAGTATTCCGCATTCGGATTGGCTGCCGTCCAGTCGCCATTGGCAGAATCTACCGGTTTCCAATAATCCAGCTGGTCTTTAAAGAGTGAACCAAACTGTCCGGAATTAAACGGCCAGCGGCGTGCATCACTGATCCATACATCACGCTTACCTACTCCTTGCAGCAAAACACTCAGATCAAATCCTTTGTAATTGACTCCCAGATTTATACCATACTGCAAACGCAAAGAGTTATTACCGATTATCTTGCGGTCTCCCGGATTGTCAAAGGTTCCGTCTCCCGTATCAATGCGATTCGTACTCGATCCATCATCGCGCAAATTCTGGTACTTGATGTCGCCGGGACGCGGACTTACTCCATCCACTGTCACCACTCCTTCTTTCAGTTTCCAGGTATTTGTATCTTCAAAGTCATCGGCTGTATAGTAACCATCCGTTACATAACCCCAGATAGAACCGATTTCATATCCTTCATAATAATTATTCGTGCCATCACTTTTCAGGATAATCTTGGATTCATTATGGTATTTGGTAACGACTGTTTTAGAGTCATAAAGATTGAAGCCTACATTATAGCCCCATGCACCGATTCTATCTCTCCAGGTCAATGACAATTCCCAGCCTTTCGTACGCAAGTCGGCGGTATTCTGCAAAGGTGCGGAAGCACCTACTACTGACGGCAGCTCAGCTCCCGGAGCAAGCATATCTTTCGTATCACGCCGATACCAGTCGAAAGTACTTTGCAGACGTCCGTTCAAGGCAGTTATATCAAAACCAAAGTCCAATGTTTCTACCGTTTCCCAAGTAAAACTATCACTGACCAGTCCCGGAGCATTCAAAGTCAGCGGCTTCGCTCCATTCACCAGCCACGCCACATCCTTCTTTTCCACTTGCGACATGGTCGGAACGAATTTATAAGGATCAATGCCTTGATTACCTATTTGTCCCCAGGTTCCGCGAAGTTTCAGATCGCTTAGCCAGTCACCTGCAACCGGTTTCATAAAGTTCTCGCGGGCAATGTTCCAACCCACAGATACAGAAGGGAAGAAACCGAAACGATTTTTCTTCGGGAATTTAGACGAGCCGTCATAACGACCATTGGTCTCAAACAGATATTTGCCTTTATAATCATAATTAATACGATAGAAAGCGCCACGCACAGTATACACACGATGATCGTCTGTAATAACCTTATTCTCACCGGTAGCCGTACTATGTGACGGATACTTCTCGTTAATCATATCATAAGAATAAGTATACAATTTCTTCCAGTCACTGGATTCCTGGTTGAAGCCGCCCATTAATGACAAGTTATGCGTATCATTCCATGAATATCTATAATTAGCATACAGGTTGATGGCATTATAATCAGTACTTTGGTGAGTCGTCTCCAGAGAAGAAGTAGTGGCAGTCTGTATTTTTGCCAGCTCAACCGTTGTATAATCAATGGAAGCCTTATTCACATTCTGATTACTCCATGTCTTGTCAAATGTATATTCAAATGCCACTTCAAGCCCTTTCAATGGTTTCAATACCGTTTTTGACAGGATACGGGCATTGTCTCTGATTGTATTGTTATCCGTTGCCATTCTCAAAACGTTGGAAGGCGTATTCGTCATCAGGCTGGTGCCGTCAGGCAAAGTCAGGGAGCCTTCGGGATATACAACCGGCAAACGCATATCATACAATCCGGTCTTATCCGAAGTCACAGGCATATTCTTGTCACTCTGAGCATAGCGTATATCTACAGACTGAGTCAGCCACGAGGTGATTTCGGCAGAAATATAGGCACTACCCGACAAACGTTTGTAGCGGTCTTTATCGGTGATCAAAATACCTTGCTCGCTATTATAACCAAGGGACAGACGATAAGCCAGCTTATCAGTACCACCACTCAATGACACATTATGTGCTTGCAGAAAACCGTAATCATCAAGCATATTGGCATACAGGTCTTTCTCATTCAGATAATAATTCAATCCTGTTTCCGGGTCTACATATACCCCGTCTCCGGTAGTCTGGAATTTACCCGGATTCTTACGATATTCGGTCAGGTAGTTCATCCATGTTTTGATATCTTGCCCGGTGTAGTATTTACCGGCATTGAACTCGCCGTCCAGGTAAGCCTGCATCCACTCCAGCCCGTCAGCCTGTTCCGGACGATTGATAGAACTCTGGAAACCAAAATTATTATTATAATTGACATGAAACCCGTCGCCTTTCTTCGCCTTCTTTGTAGTCACAAGTATTACACCGAAAGCGGCACGCGCACCATAGATAGCGGCCGAAGCAGCATCTTTCAACACAGAAACACTTTCGATATCTTCGGGATTCAACATATCGATATCCCCCGGAACATTATCTATCAACACCAACGGACCACCGCCATTGATGGAAGTCGTACCACGAATATTGAATGATTTGCTCTGTCCCGGACCGGCAGCATCATTATTAGGAGTAATCTGAAGTCCCGGCATCGCACCCTGCAAAGCACTCATGGCATTTACAACAGGACGACTCCCCAGTACATCATCCATCTTTACCTGAGATACCGCGCCGGTCAGGTTCGCTTTCTTCTGTACGCCAAAACCAACTACTACCACTTCGTCCAGACTCTGTGTGTCTTCTTTCAATACTACCGACAGCGTCTTTCCCGGAGTTACTTTCAGGGACTGTCCTTGATAACCAATATAAGAAATTTCAAGAATGGCGTCTTTTGAACCGACATTCAGGATAAAATTACCGTCCATATCAGTGATCGTGCCATTGGAGGAGCCTTTTTCTATCACACTGGCACCGATTACCGGTTCACCTGCCGCATCCACAACTCGTCCGCTTACTTTTACCTTTTCCTGATGCGCCTGTTCGACAGATGCCAACTCCGTGGACAGAATGATCTTTTTATCTATTACCTTATATTCTACATTCGTATTTTTAAATACTTCGTCAAGAACTTTAAAGATATCATTACGGTTAGCGGAGATTGTCACCAACCGTTTCAAATTTATATGAGCATTGTTGTAGAAGAAACTAAATTCTGTTTGCTTCTCTATCGCTCTTAATACATCCTCAACTGTCTGATTACGTACATTCATCGTAACCTTTGCAGATTGGGCATAACTATCTGTCGCATTAGTTAATCCGACAAAACAAAATAAGAATAAAATAACCAGTCTCATAGTACGTGGGATTTTTTTCGAGGTTAGCCAAAAAGACTTTACCACCCTTAAAACTTGGATGCTAAAATTGTTTTGCATAATTTTGTATTGATTTAAGTTGAAAATGAGTTAACTATGCTTGTCTGCCAACAAGCATTTTCAATTGATTCATTTTAGTATGGGGAGATCTGCCAAAATCTTCCCATACTTTTTTCTAAGTGGGTTTTGCTTTCATACTACTAAATTGTTAAAGGTTAATCAATAAATTTCTATTATCTCTTTTTTTCTGTCACTTCCATCCTTATCATCATTGATATGTTGCCAACGTATTTTAGAGGATACTTTAAAATATTCCAGAATCTTCTCCAAACGTTGATTTGTAAAGGTTCCCGTAAACGAACTATTCTTCAGTTTTTCGTTCTTAATAACAAATTTCACACTATATCTTTTTTCCAGCATCCATAATGCTTCTTCCAAAGGTGTATTATCAAGAACAACTTCTCCATCTTTCCAAGCCAATTCTGATTTTCCCGAAGTTTTATAAAGGTGGACTTTATCAGTCTCCGAATCATACACCAGCTTCTCTCTTGGAGATAAGAACACATGTTTCACCCCAGCGTCTTTCTCGAACATAAAATCTACTTTTCCTTCAATCAAAGTTGTAATAACCTCTGTATTCTGTTCATATGCTTCCACATTGAAACATGTACCCAATACTTCTATCTGTGATTGATGTGTAGTAGAAAGGATAAATTTCTTTTCCGGATCTTTGGCCACTTCAAAGTATGCTTCACCACTTAACGTCACTCTACGGAAATCTCCATTAAAGCGAGAAGGATAAGACAAAGAAGATTCCGAATTCAAATAAACAATTGTACCATCGGGTAATGTCAACGAAGTGGTCATTCCAGGACTAGTCTTAACTTCCATCATCTCCGCTACCTCACCAGTATCCCCTTTCCAATTCTGCCATATAAATAAGGTAAGAAGCGGAATAAATAGAATTGCAGCAGCACGTTGTGCCCACTCCCACCACACTATCCTTCTCACTTCACGGTCCGACATTTTTCCCTTTACTTTCAGTAAAGCTTTCTCCGTATCAACTTTCTTCATTACCTGAACCGTGTCCACAGCCAAATAAAGGGCAAAAGTCTGAGTAGCAACTCGTTTATTCTCCTCCGACTCATCTATCCACGCTTCCACTTCCAGACGTTCCCCCTCGCTCAATCTCCCCTCACAATAACGAGGAAGCAATTCTTCTATTCTATTATTATCTAATTCTTTCATCCTTTATTCTACCTTTTATTATATGACAAGACCAAACCATGACATTCCTAAACGAAAACCTTATTTTTTTCAGAAAATCTTTATTTTATTATAAAAAAGCTATATTTGCAGCAAATTAGAATTTAATAAATGAAGGAACTACGCATAAAGAGGAATGACCCTCAATTATCTGAAATACAGCGTGGAGGCCTAAAAGCCTTTGAAATGCTATTCAGGCAATACTATGCAGTGCTATGTGCCTATGGTCATAAATATGTTGACTTTCACGATGCAGAAGAAATTGTGCAAGACTCCCTTCTATGGATATGGGAAAACCGGGAAAACCTAATTATTGAATCATCATTAAGTTCTTATCTCTTTAAAATGGTACATCACAAGGCTTTAAATAAGCTTGCACACATTGATGCCATCAAACGTGCTGATACGCGTTTCTATGAAGAAATGCAAGAGATGATACAGGATATGGACTTCTATCAAATTAAAGAGCTAACCAAGCGTATTGAAGAGGCGGTTACTGTATTACCGGAAAGTTATCGGCAAGCATTTGTTATGCATCGTTTCCGGGATATGAGCTACAAAGAAATTGCAGAAACATTGGAAGTGTCTCCAAAGACTGTAGATTATCGTATTCAGCAAGCACTCAAACAATTACGCATCGATTTAAAAGATTATCTGCCATTGCTGCTTCCTTTACTGTTTCCTTAATATAAGTGACTCCTTCCAATAAATTGGATTCGTACCTATTAAATCTATACCATCCTTCAACTAAATAGAGAAAAACGGTCTCTTTTTAGGTAAAGTTCTTTTTTGCTCTATCAATTAAAGCTATAAAACAGAAAATAGTAAATCTGTATTTATCTATAGTACAAGCTGATACAGATCATAAATTCTCAACCATTCTCATCATGATGAGAATTATTTCTCACCACAGTGAGAACTTTTTCTCATCGCAGTGAGAATCTTTTCTCATTGCATTGAGAATTTTTTCTCATTGTGGTGAGAATATTGTCTCATCGTAATAAGCTGACCAAAGTCTTGGAAGTCTGCAATACATAAAACAAACAATCATAAAGGATAAGAAGACAGATACAATCCTATTCTTGCCGATAAGGCAGCGTAAACCAGAAAGTAGAACCTTTGTTTTCCTCTGATTCAACTCCAATCGTCCCTCCTAAGCGATCGATAATCATCTGACAAATGGAAAGTCCCAAACCTGTTCCCTGAACAAAAGGATTGTATTTCACAAACCTTTCGAATACATGCTTGCATTGCTCTTCTGACATGCCGCAGCCTGTATCCGAGACATAAAAGCAAATTGTATCGGCATCCTTCAGACGATATCCCATTCTGATAGAACCTGTCTGAGTAAATTTAATAGCATTGATGACAAAATTGGAAATCAGTTGTATCAAACGATTCTTATCTGTATAAAGGGTACATTCCGGCAGACGTTCGGTAAAAGTAAGAGTGACAGTTTCTTTTTTCAAGCGAAGCCTCATACTCTGTTCGATTTCTTCCATCGTCTGGTTGACATCTATCAATGACGGACAGAAGTCAAAAGTGCCGGCTTCGATCTTGGACATGTCCAGAATATCATTGATCAGTTGAAGAAGCAAGTCGGTATTTGTTTCGATGATGTCTGCATATTCGCGCATCTCCTTACGATCTTCTATATCCGGCAACATATTCGAGAAGCCGACAATCGCATTCAACGGAGTGCGGATTTCATGACTCATATTAGCCAGAAAGGCGGATTTCAACTGATTCGCCTGCTCCGCCTTTTCCATTGCCTCACTCAGACGAGTGTATGCCTTGCGAAGAATACGTATATAATAGGCGATCGCTGCTATCAAAATAAGAAGGAAAATGGAACAGGAAAGGATTTCAACACAGTATTGATGAAATATACTTTTAGGTTCGTTGACATAAACAGCTCGTTCAGGATAAAGGTGATAGGGAATATTGTAGGATTCCAGCACCGGATAACAGAGGTAGGCACTCGCCTTCCCTCCTATACTTTCGGAAATGTCCTCCGCCTGTTCTCCATGCAACACACGGTCAATAATTTCAAGTAAGGAATCGCCGAATGATTCTGCAGAAACGTAATAGCCTCCTGCAAAAGTTTTATTGGACAGGTCTTCGGAAGAAAGCAGGAACAAGGGAGAGGACGTAAAATTGGTGATAATCTCCTGAATATGATCAAAAAGATAATTATTATCTTCTTTATTATGCGACTCAAACCAGGAATAATAAATAATTCCGGTGTTTGCTTTATAGCTGCGCAAGGTGTCCAGAAGCATTTCTGTTGACAAGTGAGTGGTAGAAAGCAATTCTAAAGGCAGGTTTGGAAAATGCTTTTCAACAGCTTCTTTCACGTCTCCGCGGGTTTCTTCACTGATGTAGCGATCGTCCGAGATAAATGCCAGGCGATCCATATCAGGTATCAGGCTATAGATCAGTTCAACGGTTTCCTTCACATAGTAATGCTGTTTCAGGGTAGTCAGGTTGTAGCCTTTTCTCCACTCTTGGGCGGGGACGCTGTTGGTCTCATTCAACGAGGCATGAGAGAGCAGAATATCCAAGGTAGCAGGCAGGCGGTCACGGGAGTTCGTTATGATCACTGGAACATCTTTCCATAGGTCATCAAATAAAGGACGACAGACAATCCAGCCCGGATCACCAATTATCACAATAGCGGCAGGAGGAAGCGGATATTTCTGACGCAGATGCTCGATGACTGCATTTACCTCCATCGTATCCTGCAAGGCCGGGACAGACAATGATTCCGCTCTGGCAGTTATTCCCTGTTCCTGAAGAACATCGTGCACATACCAATAGAAGTTTCTGGCCCAGGGAAGGTTGAAGTTAATAGAATTCAAAACTAATATTTCTTTATCTGATTTCCCATTATCTGCCAACATAGGGGAAAGGAGTCCTTCGAAAAGAAGAAAGAACGCACCTGTTAAGCATATTCGCAGTAATTGTTTCATTTTGCTGTGTGATTAAAAGTGGAAGCAAAGATAGTATTATTTTTATCTTTTAAAAAGAAAGGCATCCCAAATCTATCGGGATGCCTCTCCATTACATATTTTTATGTATCAGTTCATTATGCCTTTTTTAAAGCTGCGATGCTTTCTTTCAAAGAGCTGATGATACTTTCCGCATCGGCCTGCTTCTTACGTTCCATTTCGAGAACGGCTGCGGGGGCGTTATTGACAAATTTCTCATTGCTGAGTTTCTTCAATACGCCTTGCAGGAATCCTTCCTTATGTTTCAGTTCAGCTTCCATACGGGCGATTTCGGCTTCTACATCAATCATGTTGCCCAATGGCACAGCGTATTCGGTAGTTCCTACCATGAAGGAAGAAGCGCCTTCCGCCTTGCTCTCTACCACTGTAATGGAAGAAAGGTTACACATCTTCTGGATCACCGCATTGAACTCTGCAACCGGATTTTCGCCCAGCACCTGCAAGTCAAGCGGTTCTTTCTGAGCTATGTTCTTTTGCAGACGGATGCTGCGGATATTACTGATAACTCCCTTGACCACTTCAAACTGTGCAACGAATGCGGTGTCTACATAAGTATCCATGCTCAATGCACTTACCATCAGACTTTCTCCTTCTTCCGCATTACGTTCGTACATCTGTTGCCACAATTCTTCTGTGATGAACGGCATAAACGGATGAAGCAGATGCAACAGGTTATCGAGGAAGCAGAGAGTAGCGCTATAAGTGGTACGGTCAATTCCCTGTCCGTAAGCCGGTTTAATCATTTCCAGATACCAGGAAGAGAATTCATCCCAGAATAATTTATAAACAGCCATCAATGCTTCGCTCAGACGGTATTTGCTGAACAAGTCCGCTACTTCGGCAGCTACTTCGTTCTGCTTGGATTCAAACCAGTGGACAGCCAGTTTAGCAGCATCCGGAGCCTGAATATTATCGTCAACCGTCCAGCCCTTGATCAGACGGAAAGCGTTCCATATCTTGCTGCAGAAGTTACGTCCCTGTTCGCAGAGCGCGTCGTCGAAAAGAATATCGTTTCCGGCGGGAGCTGCCAGCATCATTCCCATACGGACACCGTCGGCACCATATTTGTCGATCAGTTCAAGCGGGTCGGGTGAGTTGCCGAGTGACTTGGACATCTTACGTCCCAGCTTGTCGCGAACGATCCCTGTAAAGTAAACGTTCTTGAACGGCATCTTTCCTTCATATTCGTAACCCGCCATGATCATACGTGCCACCCAGAAGAAGATGATATCCGGTCCGGTCACCAGGTCGCTGGTGGGATAGTAATAGCTGATTTCCTCGTTACCCGGATGATTGATTCCGTCAAACAGGGAGATAGGCCACAACCAGGAAGAGAACCAAGTATCCAAACAGTCCTCGTCCTGACGAAGGTCATCCATCGTCAAAGCGGCGTTTCCTGTTTTCTCTTTGGCTTTTGCCAGCGCTTCTTCGGGAGTGACGGCTACCACATAGCCACCTTCCGGCAGGAAGTAAGCAGGAATACGATGTCCCCACCACAACTGGCGGCTGATACACCAGTCTTTGATGTTCTCCATCCAGTGGCGGTATGTATTCTTATATTTGGCAGGATAGAATTTCAACTCATCGTTCATTACCGGAGGCAATGCCATATCGGCAAAATGCTGCATTTTGAGGAACCACTGCATAGACAATTTCGGTTCGATCACTACATTGGTACGTTCCGAGTAACCTACTTTATTTGTGTAGGCTTCTGTCTTTTCGAGCAATCCGGCAGCATCGAGGTCTTTCTCTATCTGCTTGCGGACGTCGAAACGATCCATACCGATATACAATCCGGCAGCTTCGCTCAAGGTCCCGTTATCGTTGAAGATGTCGATGCTGGGCAGATTATACTTTTCACCCAACATATAGTCATTTACGTCGTGGGCCGGAGTTACTTTCAGACAACCGGTACCGAACTCAATGTCCACATAATCGTCCTCGATGACAGGGATAACACGGTTTACCAACGGAACGATGACTTTCTTTCCTTTCAGCCATGCGTTCTTGGGGTCATTGGGGTTGATACACATTGCCGTATCGCCCATGATTGTTTCGGGGCGGGTCGTTGCTACTACTGCATAGCGGCCTTCCGGATCACCTTCCACCTTATAGCGAAGATAGAACAGTTTTCCGTGCTCTTCCTTGTAGATCACTTCTTCGTCGGAAAGGGCAGTCAACGCTTTCGGGTCCCAGTTTACCATGCGGACACCACGGTAAATCAATCCTTTGTTGTACAGGTCTACAAATACTTTCAATACGCTTTCGCTGCGTTCCTCGTCCATAGTGAAGGCGGTACGGTCCCAGTCACAGGATGCACCCAGTTTGCGGAGCTGCTTCAGGATAATGCCTCCGTGCTCTTCTGTCCAGTCCCAGGCATGTTTCAGGAACTCATCACGTGTCAGGTCTGTCTTCTTGATGCCCTGGGCAGCGAGTTTGTTTACAACTTTTGCTTCGGTAGCGATGGAAGCGTGGTCAGTTCCCGGCACCCAGCAGGCATTCTTGCCTTCCATACGGGCACGACGAACCAAAATATCCTGAATGGTATTATTAAGCATGTGTCCCATGTGCAACACACCGGTGA
>ERZ835762.643-NODE-643-length-32055-cov-7.124906_pt1 | contig 32055 bp, 24 predicted proteins | sample MGYA00519687_ERZ835762 | MGnify/ENA primary metagenome ERZ835762 (study PRJEB31850, sample SAMEA3708783) | human gut metagenome | biome: human gut; feature: human-associated habitat; material: faeces | place: China | collected 2014 ... | reverse complement strand
GAGCTCCGTTATGGTTCGTCGGCTCTGGAGCGACCATGGTACTGCTTGCGATGGCTATGCTGCTTGCTCCGAGCGTCCGAAACGTGGGGAAAAGAGATACCGGGCGGATTCAATAGCCCAAGTATTCGAAAAAAAAGAGGCGGCAGCCATCGGTTCACGCGTCAGCCTTCAAGCCCTTGCGACGACGAGGTATTGCGCCGACATCCCACATCGCGCTCCTTATTCGTCGCCAACTATCATTTTCGGATTTGCCGGCTTGCGCAAGGTCAAAACGCTCGCGCCGGCAATTGGGCAAAGGCGAAAAATCGACGTGAGCAATCTTTTTTGGCATGGCTGCGCTTCCAGTAAAAGGCTAATACACAAAAGGCGGTTCAACCTATGGAACTCATAGTCAAAGCTAAAGACATCTTTTTGGAATATGCCGGCCGCGATATCCTGGATATCGAAGAGTTGGAAATCTACTCCTACGATCGCATCGGCTTGGTGGGAGACAATGGCGCAGGCAAAACCAGCCTGCTTAAAATTCTGAGCGGCAATCTTACCATTGCGGACGCCGACGTCAGGCGCTTCGGCAGCATTGCCCTCATCGGCCAACTCGATGAACTCGACCTTGATGCGGCTCAGGACAGTGGTGAGATGCTCTCCCGTCTCAACGTCGCCGGAGTGGCGCAGGAGACGATGAGCGGCGGGGAGGAAACACGCGCCAAGATTGCCTCTGCACTCTCCCAGCATGCAAGCGCGATCTTCGCCGACGAGCCTACGAGCCACCTCGACCAAGACGGCATCCGCCTTCTCGTCGGACAACTCAAGGCATTTGATGGGGCTCTGCTCATCGTGAGCCATGACCGTCATTTTCTCGACCAGGTGGTAGACAAGATCTGGGAGCTCAAAGACGGCGGTATTTCCGAATTCTGGGGTGACTACTCCGACTATCTGCGACAGAAAGAAGAAGAGCGCAAAGCTCAGGCGACTCGATACGAAGAGGCGATGCGCGAGCGCGATCGCCTCGAAGCCGCCATCGAAAAACAACGGAAAAAAGCACGGCAGGTCGACGCCAAGCGGAAGGCTGCGAAAAAAAGCAACGAGTATGCAGGTCGATTGGGGCATCAGAAAGCAACCGGCACCAAACAGAAGAGGATGTACCAGGCGGCTAAGGACATGGAGAAGCGCCTCGAAGCGCTCGAAGGGATTGAGGCCCCAGATAGCATTCGCGCCGTGCGGTTCCGCCAGAGCAAGGCCCTGGAACTGCATAGTAAATTTCCCATCTCGGCAGACGATTTCAGCTTGAGCTTCGGCAACTGCATGCTCTATGACCACGCGAAATTCGAGATACCGCTCGGTGCCAAAGTGGCCATCACCGGTGGCAACGGTACAGGAAAGACCAGCCTGCTGAAGGCAATCGCTCGACGCGCCGACGGTATCAACATCTCTCCCAAGGCAGAGATCGGTTACTTCGAGCAAACAGGCTACAAGTTCGACGCCCGTCAGTCTGCGATCTCGTTCATGCAGGATGGTTGCGAGTACAGCATGACCGAAATTCGAGGCATCCTCGCCTCTATGGGAATCGGACCGCGCGACCTGACAAAGGACGTTGGCGTTCTCTCGGGAGGCGAAGTCATCAAGCTGCTACTCGCGAAGATGCTGCTGGGCAGATACAACATCTTGCTCATGGACGAGCCTGGAAATTACCTGGACATCAAGAGCGCCGAAGCCCTCGAGCAGATGATGAGCGCCTATGCCGGAACGATAGTGTTCGTCTCCCACGATAAGAGGCTGGTCGAGAACGTCGCAGACATTGTCTACGAAATAAAGGACACCAAGCTAGTCAAAATCTTTCAGCGCGAATAGCCCTAAATGAGCAAGAAATAATCCCCGAACGGAGACAAGGGAGTAAAACGGCAAAGAAAGAGCCTCCGTCCCAACGCAGGGAACGGAGGCTCTTTAATCGCTTTTACTCATCTCCGTCGCTGGTGGCTTTGTCATGACTCTCGTACGAAACGAAACTCAGCGGCATAGTGCGGCACTCAAAATCGCAGGTCAGAACCCTGTCGTCCTACTCCCACTCGACAAATTCAAGTATATGAGGAAGTATTTCTCTTGAATTTACAGGTAAAATATTCGCAAATTTGCTAATATTTTACCTGCTATTTTCGGCTGTCAATTTTCTTAGTATCAAAATAGTATCACAAGAGGCTGGAAAATGCAACAGAATTATGTGGAGCTCTACATAATTCTGTAACCTTCTTTGCTGTGGTGTATCAAGTAATCTTACTGAACATATGGCGCACCTTGTCCAGGCGGCTGTTTGGACGGCGGGGCTGGATGACCGGCTGACCGACAGCGGCCTGATATCCTTTCAGCTCTGTAAGGCATACGCTCCGCCCGTTGGTGTAAAAGGCCAGATCAGTACGGTATGCCTGTATACAGCGGGCGGGAATCTCGCCAGTAAAGACAACTTCATCCTTTTTTACCTGGGCCGTTTCGATGGTGGCACAGTATTTCGGTGCATCATGATAAGCCCTGGAAAGGTATTCCTGGGGCGCATAGAGGATGAAGGAGAGATAAGGTTCCAGCAGCTGCGTCCCCGATTCCTTCAATGCCTGTTCCAATACAATCGGGGCCAATGAGCGGAAGTCCGCCGGCGTGCTGACCGGACTGTAATAAAGCCCGTATTCAAAGCAAATCTTACAGTCCGTTACGTTCCAGCCGAACAAGCCCTGCTCCAGCCCGTAACGGATACCATCCCTGACAGCGTTTTGAAAACTCTGGTTCAAGTATCCCAGCGAAACCCGGCTCTCGTATTGTACACCGGAGCCAAGCGAGAGTGGTGTAACAGACAGTCCTATGGATGCCCAAAACGGGTTGGGCGGCACCTCGATATGGATGGTGTGGCTGGCTGCTTTGAGCGGCCGCTCCATATAAATGACGGAGGGTTCCTTTACCACTGTTTCAAGCTTGTATTTTTCCGACAGCAAAGCGGAAACAACCTCCAACTGCACCCGGCCCAAAAAAGAAAGAATGATCTCATGGGTGATGGAATCCACTTCGCAACGCAAAAGCGGGTCAGTATCCGCAAGTTGCGTAAGAGCGTCCAGCAGCCGTTCTCTTTGCGCTGCCGTTTTCGGCGCAATCGTCGTCCGCAGCATGGGGAGGGGGTCCTCGCGCCACCTTTTACGAGGGAGCCGGGTTTGGTCCCCTAATACATCGTTTAACCTCACGCTGTCGCTGGGAAGGATAACAATTTCACCCTGATAAGCGGTGTCTGTCCGAACAATTTCCCCTTTGGATGGAATACGCATCTCTGTGATTTTCAGCTTTTCTCTCCCGGCCAGGGCCACCGTATCCCGCAGGCGCAGCGTTCCGCTGTATAACCGTAGATAGACACGCCGCTGGCCGCAATCGGTGTACTCAACCTTGAAAACGCTGCCGCATAGGGCGGCGCCCCCCTGTTCCCCAATCGGTTGGAACAGCCCTGTCACCGCATCCATCAACGGTTGAATGCCAAGGCCATTTTTGGCGCTGCCATGATAGACTGGGAACAGGGAGGCGTCTTGAACCCGCTGCTGTTCCTCCCGCGCAAGTTTTTCCCGGCTGATTGGTTCTCCTGCGATATACTTTTCCAATAATTCATCGTTATTTTCGATGACCGCATCCCATGCTTCTATGTCGGTATTTTCCTCCAGGACTATTTCCGGGGACAGCGACACCGTCTGCTTGATGATAATATCGGCGGAGAGCTTATCCCGAACAGACTGAACCACGCTCTGCAAATCAACGCCAGCCTGGTCGATCTTGTTGATAAAGATAACGGTGGGAATGTTCATTTTCCGCAGGGCATGGAACAGAATACGGGTCTGGGCCTGCACGCCATCTTTAGCGGAGATCACCAAGATGGCCCCATCTAAAACAGCCAAAGAGCGGTACACCTCCGCCAAAAAATCCATGTGGCCGGGCGTATCCACAATGTTAACTTTACATCTGTGCCACTGGAAGGAAGTGACTGCCGCTTGAATGGTAATCCCACGCTGCCGCTCCAAAAACATGGTGTCCGTCCTCGTTGTCCCTTTTTCGACGCTCCCCGGTTCTGAAATGGCTCCGCTGGCATACAGCAGGCTTTCAGTCAGTGTCGTCTTGCCGGCGTCTACATGGGCAAGAATCCCGATATTGATTATATTCATGTCTATCCTCCATACAAGGCCCAAATGGGCGCAAAAATCCCCAGCGGCTAATACTTTTACCGCTGGGGATCATGACTTCGGACACACAAAAACACACACGGCTTACATAAGCTGCTGTCCGTCACGATATTTGCTTAAAAGGCAAAAGTATTCTTAAATTGGGTACAAAAACCAAGCCCCTGCAAGGGGCAAGCATTTTTGCGCCCATTATCAAATTTTATTTAAGAATACCTTGCCGCATATTTGGTAGACTCCTCAAATCAGGATAACAAATCAGGATAATAACAGTATATCATAGTGCGCTCTAAAAAACAAGAAATTATTTTACCCGATTCCCCAAATAAAACTGGAGGGCATTCACTGGAACACCCTCCATTTTTGGTGATTATCGCAACCGAATCAGGACGCCAGGCTAGGCGGTGAGCTCCGCTCGCACCTGCGTATGCTGAGTTTTTACTCCCCATTGCATGCAAAGGCATTTTCGACGCACCCGGGGAGTAAATGACGCAGTGGCTTACACGGCGGCACGCGGTAGTACGCCGCGGCATTTCCCCTGATTACTCCCGTTTTCATTGAGACGGAAAGATTCTTTACTCCCCATTAGCCACCTGGGGTAACGCCGTACGGAGACCGCAAAAACGCCCATTGAGTTCGATTTGAGTTTCACAGGCCACGAGACGGTCCCGTTTTGCCCTCGGGGACAAAAAGCGCGCGTCTACTCACTCGGGATGAATCCTTACTCCCATTCCTCCGAATACCGCCCCGTGCCTTGCCGTCTTGAAATACGGGGAGTAAATGGCGAAATCGCAGGTGAAAGGGAGTAAAAAGGCAAAGAAAAAGCCTCCGTCCCAACATGGAAACGGAGGCTCGATAATCGGTTTTACTCACCAATGTCGCTGGCGGCTTTGCCGTGGCTCTCGTACGAAACGAAACTCAGCAGCACAGTGCGGCACTCAAAGATGCAGGTCAGAACCCTGTCAGCCTACTCCCACTCGATGGTCGCCGGGGGTTTTGAGGTGATGTCGTACGCAACGCGGTTGATGCCGGGGACCTCCGCCACGATGCGGCCGGAGATGCGCGCGAGCACCTCGTAGGGCAGGCGCGCCCAGTCGGCGGTCATGGCGTCGCTGGACTCAACGGCGCGCAGGATCACGGGGCGCGCGTAGGTGCGCTCGTCACCCATCACGCCCACGGACTTGATGTCGGGCAGCACGCAGAAGTACTGCCAGCAGGAGTGCTCGGAATTGCGCTCGCCGGTCTGTTCAAACAGGCGCGCGTTGTACTCGTCCAGCTCCTCGCGCACGATGGCGTCGGCGTTCTTCAGAATCTCGAGCTTCTCGGGGCTCACCGCGCCGATGATGCGGATCGCAAGACCCGGGCCCGGGAACGGCTGGCGGTACACGATGTGCTCGGGCAGGCCCAGTGCCAGGCCCAGCTCGCGAACTTCGTCCTTGAAGAAGTGGTCGAGCGGCTCGATGAGGTCGAAGTGCACGCCCTCGGGGAACGGGATGAGGTTGTGGTGGCTCTTGATGGTGGCCGTCTTGCCGCCGGTCTTGCGCGCGCCGCTCTCGATGATGTCGGGATAGATGGTGCCCTGGGCCAGGTACTTCACCGGACGGCCGTCGGTCTCCAGATCCTTGGCGACGGCGAAGAACTCGTTCCAGAACTGCGTGCCGATGATGCGGCGCTTCTGCTCGGGATCGGTCACGCCATCCAGCAGCTTGGCGTAGCGCTCCTCCGCGTGCACGTGGATGAAGTCGACGTCGAACTGCTTGGTGAAGACCTCCTCCACCTGCTCGGGCTCGCCCTTGCGCAAAAGGCCGTGGTTGATGAACACGCAGGTCATCTGACGGCCGATGGCGCGGGCGCCAAGAGCAGCGACCACGGAGGAGTCGACGCCGCCGGAAAGCGCCAGGATCACGCGATCCTCGCCCACCTGCGCGCGGAAGTCAGCGGTCATGGTCTCGACCAGGTTATCCATGGTCCAGGTACCCTCAAGGCCGCAGATGTTGAACAGGAAGTTCTGCAGAAGCTGCTGACCGTGCTCGGTGTGCTTGACCTCAGGATGGAACTGCGTGGTATAGATGCGGCGCTCGGCGTTCTCCATGGCGGCGACCGGGCACACGGAGGTGCTGGCGGTGACCACGAAACCCTCGGGAACGACAGAGACGGCGTCGCGATGACTCATCCACACGGTCTGCTCAAGCGGCGTGGCGTTGAACAGGGCGCTCTCGCGATCGCGCTCGATGGTAGCGGGGCCGTACTCGCCGATCTCGGAATGGCCCACCTCGCCGCCCAGGGTGACGGCGGTGATCTGGTGGCCATAGCAGAAGCCCAAAATAGGCAGGCCAAGGTCGAAGATAGCGGAGTCGACGCTGGGAGCGTCCTCGGCATAGACGGATGCGGGGCCGCCGGACAGGATCAGCGCGGACGGCTCCATGGCGCGAATCTCGTCCGCGGAGATATCGCACGGAACGATCTCGGAATACACGTGCAGGTCGCGCACGCGGCGGGCGATGAGCTGTGCGTACTGGGCGCCAAAGTCGAGCACCAGCACCTTCTCGTTTGCCTGGTTCTGAGACATGGGTCTCCTCCCTAATATGCCCGCCGGTGCGAGCCCCGGAAACGCCAGCGTTCCTCCTGCGGTTTGGCGCAAGATGCAGCCCGGCGCAACGGAAGCGCGCGCATGCGAACATGTGGGTAGTACAAAAAACGACCGTCATATCATACACGCTCGCTATGTAGATGACGCGAAATGTAACCTACCACCTGCGAGAATGCATATTTGCACCAAACCGCTCCATCGCGGTGCCCAAACAGCCACCAGTTAGTAGGACGTATTGAAAGACACGGAATGCCGCACCCTTCTTCTCCTACGCCCCATATCCGCCTATGATGGATTGGAACTATCCACTCAACGCATCGCCCTTACCGTGCCCCGCCGCGCCTTTACCGTAACGGGCTTTGCGTTTTTGGACGAGAAACGGCTTTATGCAATGAAAAACATCCTGCTCATCGCCACCGGCGGCACCATCGCTTCTGCAGAGGACGGCAACGGCCTCTCCCCCGCTCTTACGGGTGAGCAGCTGGCGCAGGCGGTACCGCAGATCGCGGGAATGTGCCAGCTGGATATCGTCCAACCCATGAATATCGACAGCACCAACATGCGCCCGCAGGATTGGATGCGTATCCGCGACGTCATTATGGACGGCTACGATACCCACGACGGCTTTGTGTTGCTGCACGGCACGGATACCATGTCCTACACCGCCGCGGCGCTTTCTTACCTGATCCAGAACAGCGACAAGCCCATCATCCTCACCGGCTCGCAGCAGCCCATGGGGCACCCCTTTACGGACGCCAAGCTCAACTTATACCAAAGTCTGCTATACGCCATCGATGACAACTCGCGCGACGTCTCGATTGTCTTTGGCGGCAAGGCGATCGCCGGCACGCGCGGGCGCAAGCAGCGCACCATGAGCTCCAACGCCTTCGTCAGCGTCAACTACCCGTCGCTGGCATATATTCGCACCGACCGCATCATCCGCAGCGGCGCCGCGGTTGCCGCGCAGGCCATCGCCGAGGTCGCGCGCCGCACGTCGGGCTCGGTGGACGCACACGGGCCGCTCACGTACGACAAGATCGACGATCGCGTATGCGTGCTCAAGCTCACGCCGGGCATGACCCCGCGCGTCTTTGAGCTCCTCGCCCAGGATTACGACGCGATTATCTTGGAGACCTTTGGCATGGGAGGCATTCCCGAGTACGGCGCCGACGCCGGACTTACCTATCAGCAGGCGATTTTTGACTGGGTTGATTCCGGCCGCACCATCGTGATGACCACGCAGGTGCCCGAAGAGGGCCTTGACTTGGGCGTGTACGAGGTTGGCCGCGCCTATGCCGAGCATCCCGGCATCTTGAAGGGCGACGACATGACCACCGAGGCGCTGGTAGCGAAGACCATGTGGGCCCTGGGACAATCGCGCGATCCCCAGACCGTTCGCGATCTGTTCTACCGACCGGTCAATTTCGATCGCGTTGTTTTGGACTAAAGGCCCGAGCGCGCAGAAGCGCTAACACCAAACCGCCCGCCGATCGTGCGGGCAGGACAACATCCGCCATGTACCGGACCTCGTCCCCCGCTTCCGCCAGCGCAAGCACCCTTCCAGCCCCCATAGCGACCTCGCGGTCCAGGGGGCTGGTTGCTATATAGGCGACATCGCCCATACGCAGAGAGCGTCGATGGCACAGCGCGGCCAGGGCCTCGCCGCGAGCGACGGGAAAACTGGGAACATGCAGGGATTCCGGAGATACCCACGCGTAATCCACCTGCGCGGGCTCTGCTGTTGCTTGGGCTCGCAGCGGCGGCGTATCGTCCAAAAGCGCTACTACGCGCCGGCCCTGCGCCGCCATGCGGTTGAGCAGGTCCCGCTCGTCCTCGTAAAACAAGCCGGACTCGCCTTGCGCGCCCACGCAGAACCCGGCAGATAAGCCCACGGCAACAAGCCGGCTGCCCCGAAGAGCCTGGTTCATATCGATGATGCGCACGGTCGCCTCCCGCCGTGTGTAACCGTTTGCCGCCCCAAAATGACTAAGGTGCCTTACGTCGAAATTATGCAAAACATAGGATTGTAAACTGCAGTTTACAGTGTTTTCCGGCAATACCCGCACACTCAGGGCATGAAAACGAGCATCCAACATATTCTGGGCGAGAACGTCCGCCGCGGGCGGGAAGGAACCGGACTGGGCAAGCTCCAGTTCTGCCTGACCGCTGGCATTAGTCGCCCAGAGCTGGATCATATTGAGAACGGCGATGGCAACCCCAAGCTGGAAACGCTTGTAAGCCTTGCCGCTTGCCTTGATGTTGAGGTTTGGGAGCTGTTAAAGCCGCGCTAGCGGGGCGACAAGGCGTCGAAGCGTGTTTCCGTTTTGCACGTTTGGGCTCCCAGCCTGAATGCCGGTGCCTCTACGTACATAACTACATAGCGCTTGCTTCCGTTTGGGCACCCGGCTTTAAACTGGGTGCCGCCTTGTACACACACGCGGTTTAGAAAGCACGTCTGGGCACCGAACCCTTAGCAGGGTGCCCAGACGTACCTGCGCCGGATGGTTGCGATCGAGGCCTGCGGGCGGCGAACATAAAAAACGGCGTCCAGACAAACAGGACGCCGTTAGCGAATCTATTGCGTTGTCGTGCGCACGATGAGGCGCTACAGGACGCGGCCCGCCAGCCGGGCGGTGCGCTTGCGCTAGAACAGGCCGTGACCGGTCAGCGCTGCGTAGAACATGTAGGCGTTGGCCAGGTTGAGCACGACGCCGGTGACGATGCCATTGCGCAGAAAGCGCTCGGCGGTAACAACCGCCATCGCGGGCGAATCGATCTCATGGGCGCGAGCCTGCTTGCCGGCGCTCATATAGGTAGCAAGGCCCAGTAGAACAGCGAAGACGGGAACCACGAACATCTCGTAGCGGCTACCCCAACGCATAACCTCTCCGGATTGGGCGATTCTCATTGCAACCTGCTCAGGCATCTGCGGCACGAAGATAGCCGCCGTAATCAAAGGCACCACGGCAAGGACGATCAGCACGATCGACATGATGCCGGCTTTCTTTCCATATTTAAACATCTAGGTGAGTCCTCTCTCCTTCAGGCGTGCTCGCGCGGCGCCATCATCGGGCTGCGCGGTAGTGCGGGCATCGATCGACGTGGCGATGATACCTACACGTTGAAGCGGAAATGCACGACGTCGCCGTCATGCATGACGTAGTCCTTGCCCTCCATGCGCAGGCGGCCGGCGGCCTTAGCGCCCTGCTCGCCGCCCAGCTCGACGTAGTCGTCATACGCGATGGTCTCGGCCTTGATGAAGCCGCGCTCGAAATCGGTGTGGATGACGCCTGCCGCCTGCGGGGCGGTAGCGCCCTGGCGCACGGTCCAAGCCTTGACCTCCATCTCGCCGGCGGTAAAGAAGCTCTGCAGGCCAAGCAGTTTGTAGGCGGCCTGGGCCAGCGTCTCGAGGCCGGAATGCTCAAGGCCCAGATCGGCCAGGTACTCGGCGGCCTCATCGGGCTCCAACTCGGAAAGCTCGGCCTCAACCTTGGCGCAGATGGGAATAGGCGTGACGCCGTCGATGGGTTCGAACTCAGAGGTCAACTCGTCCTCGTCCACGTTGGCGACGTAGAGCATGGGCTTCATGGTGAGGAGGAACAGGCCCTTGGCAGCAGCGCGCTCCTCATCCGTCATGTCCAGGGCGGCGGCGCGATTGCCCTCGTTGAGCCAGTCAACCAGGCGTTTGGCGATCTCGAGCTTAGGGACGAGGGTCTTGTCGCGCTTGGCCTCCTTCTCCAGCTTGGGCAACTGTTTCTCGAGGGTTTGGATGTCCGCCAGGATAAGCTCGGTCATGATGGTCTCGGCGTCGCTCGCCGGGTCGACGAAGTCGCCGGTATGGTTGACCTCGCGCATGACGTCCGGGTCCTTGAAGTAGCGAACGACCTCGCAGATGGCATCGCACTCGCGGATGTTGGCCAGGAACTGGTTGCCCAGGCCAGCACCCTCGGCGGCAGCGCCCTTGACCAAGCCTGCGATGTCGACGAACTCGACAGTCGCGGGGACGATGCGACCGGGGTGGACGATGTCCGCCAGCTTCTGCAGGCGCGCGTCCGGTACGTCAACGATACCGACGTTGGGATCGATGGTGGCGAACGGATAGTTAGCGGCAAGTCCGCCCTTCTTGGTAAGGGCGGTGAAAAGCGTCGACTTGCCAACGTTGGGCAGGCCCACGATGCCGATAGAAAGTGCCATGAATACTCCTTGCAACGTAACAGCCGCGCCGCGACCAGATTCTCACCCATGTCGCGGTCACCCATGTCGCGGCGCGCTTGATAGTCAACAGATTATTGTACCGCACGCTCGTGCTTTTTTATGCAGTTTGAATCCGGCGCGGCAGCTTGGACGTTCTTGGACAGCCGAGACATTCCGAAGCGTGCCCCAGAACATGGCTGGAGTTGGGCGCGCTCCCTAGTCGGCCAGCTTCTCCACCTTATCCAGGGCTGCGGAGAGTTTCTTCTTCGCCTCTTCCTTCGCCTTGAGCGCCTCCTGCCTGGCCTTCTCGGCCTCGGCGGCGCGCTTTTCCTCCTCAGGGTCCGGGACGATGAGCTCGGCGGCGTCGGTCTCCACCATGGTGATGGCGTGATCGGGACACACCTCCGCGCACAGGCCGCAGCCCACGCAGTAGGTGGATTCCAGGGTGAATCGGCCGGCGCCCTTGAGGTCGCACGCAAAGGTGGGGCACATAGCAACGCACTCCCCACACATGGTGCACTTGGAGAAATCGCACTCCGGACGCGTCACGCGCACGTTCTCGGCAAGCTCCGGATGCGCCTGCAGCGTGGAGAGCAGCAGCTGGTTCTTCTGCATAAGGATGCGGCGGCGCTTCTGCGTGTTGGTGCCGCACGCCTTGTTGAGGGTGCGCTCAAGGTTGGTGATCTGCTGCGAATGCGCCTTCAGACGCTGGCTCACCGATGCCAGGGCGGCCGTGGCGGGGTTGAGCTTGGAGACGGCCAGACCGGTGGAGCGCATGATGTTGTCCATAAACTCCTTGCGCTCGTACTCGCGGCGCTTGACGCACCTGAGGTCCTTGGCCTCGACCTCAAGGCCCATGCCGACGCCGCTCCATTCCTCTGCCGTGGCGATGGCCTCTCCCAGCATCTCCTCGCCGGTGGTGTTGCGGCAGTTGGTGCAGATATCAAGCGGCAGGTACACGCTCACGTTGGGGTAGTCCGCCAGCACGGAGAACCATACCTCGGGCGTAACGTCGCCCACGCACGCGAGCACAACCTCGTTTTCGCGCGGCAGGCGGCGCAGGGCGCGCGTGCAGGTAACGTAGGCGGTCTCGTGCGCGGCGGCAGCGGCGGCGATGGCATCGTAGAGCTTCTTGGGTTGGATGCGCGGCGACACAAACGCCTCCGTGGGGCACGCCGCGGCGCACAGGCCGCATTTACGGCAGGTGTCCATGATCTCGATGCCGCCGTCCTCGATATCGATCGCCTCGACCGGGCAGGCATCCAGGCACTTGGTGCACGAGCTCTTGTCGTACTTGCACACCATACACGGAATGGTGTTGGCTCGCGGACGCTCCTTATAGTCTGCCGGGTTCCAATGCGGCGCATCGGGCGAAGCGGCTCCCATCAGCGCATCGGTCACCCCGCCTAGCGGGTCTTTAAGGGCCCCAAGCCCCTTGCTGATATCGATAAGGTCGTCAAACAGGTCGTGATTCTGCGCCATGGCGCTTTCCCTCCCCTGAGCACATGCTAGTAGCGTATCCGCCCCGCGCAAGGCGTCTGCGCAGAGCAAGGTACTAGTGTAGAGCACTCTCGCCCAATGCGATGCCGGCATGGCGTGAAGGCATGGATTCTCTTGACTGCGTTTGGACGAAAACCGGCTGCGATACCAGCTTCACGGCGCCGGCGGTCGCGTTTCACAAAGCTTAAGCGCTCCATATCGCCGCAGCGCCTCCCCAGGCAGCAGGTATCAAACACAATTAGCCGGGCTAACGGTCTCCCACTAGCCCGGCTATTCGGTGCATACCAAGCATTTCGGCTCGCACAGCACCCAGCAGGGGTCGCCAACCCCAATCCAACCGCTACCGCGTCTAGCCCAGTTGCGCCCTCGCAAACAGGCAGATACCTGCAACAACCAGCACCACCAACGCACCGGACACGTCGACAAGAACGCCGGCAACACCGCGGCCACGGCGCCAGCCCCCCATTGCCTGGGCGCCGCGATGCCATACGCGCCACAGCAAGATCGCCATGGCGACGATGCCCACCATGCTCTGCAGCATCATCTCCGCGCAGAGCAGGACGATGAGATTCGCCGCAGCGTAGCCCGCGTCCCCCGCCGCGTAATGTTTGCGGACAAAGCGCACCAAATAGGCAATAAACGGCTGCATGCAGGCGCTCAAAAAACTCACCGTCATGGCGGGGTTGGTAGAGAACGTCTCTTGCAAGCCGTCGGCAGAAAGGCCCGTTCCCGCCATGGAAAGCGAAACCACCGTAGCAACCAAGACCAGGCACAGAACAACTTGGACCGTGGTGAAGATCCGCGCGGTCAGCTGCTCGCGACGCGACAGGTTCTCCTGGTCCAAGGGAGCCAGATGCCAATCGCAGCCGCCCTTGCCCAAGCGCCCATCCGCTGCGACTCCCCCGGCATCCGCAACCGCGGTGCGGGCGGGATCCATCTTGGTACCTACAGCCGCCAGTTGGGACTTCGTCTTCTTTGCCACGTCCATATCCGCCTTTCGCGCTCGATTGCACACGGGGCGCGCCGCCGTCCCCCTTCTATACGGCAGCGCGCCCCCGCTGGTGGGTGCCGCAGCGGCTCATACGTCTGCCGCGGCCGTAAGATTTTTGATTACTTGAGAACCGGCCAGTAGTCCTTGTTGGCCTCGATAAGATCGTCCAGGATCTGCTTGGCGACCTTGGCGGAAGGAATGGTGGCGGAAAGCGTCAGCGCCTGCCACAGCTTCTGGTAGCTGCCCTCGACCCAAGCCTGGACAACAAGCTTCTCAACGGAGACCTGCTGCTCGAGCATGCCCTTCTGCCACTGGGGAACCTTGCCCTGGCAGATCTTCTCGTAGCCGTTGGAGCCCACGATGCAGGGCACCTCGACCATAGCGGTCTCGTCGAAGTTGGAAACGGCACCGTCGTTGGGGACGATGAGCAGGAAGCGCTCTCCGGTGTTCTCGGCAAGCGCGCATGCCAGATCGACGATATAGGTGGCGTGAGCATCGGCCTCGAAGCCGGCGCCCTCGGCGGTACCTGTCTCGATCACCTTGCGGCAAGCGCCGAAGACCTTCTTCTCGCGGCCGTCCATAACCTCGTTGGCACGGGTGTAGTCGGGGTTAGAGGTCTCGACCACGTAATCCGGGAAGGTGTAATACTTGAGGTAGGTGTTGGGGATGGTCTCCGGATCGATCGCGTAGACGTCCTTCGCCTTGCCAAAGGTGTGGATCCAGGACTCGTCGATGTGCTGCTCCTGGCCCTCCTCGTGGCTGATGCCGTCCAGGTAGCCGTTCTTGGCCATGTGCTCCTTGATCTGGGGCATAAGATCGTTGCCCTGCTTATCGAAGATCTTGGTGAACCAGCCGTAGTGGTTCAGGCCGTAGTAGCTGTACTGCAGGTCGCGGTGGTCATTGAGTCCGCACATGACGGCCATCTTGTCCATAAGGTCGATCGGCATGTCGCAGATGTTGATGATCTTGGAGTTGGGACGCAGCACGCGGCAGGCCTCGGCGACGATGGCCGCGGGGTTGGAGTAGTTGAGCATCCAGGCGTTGGGGCTGTACTTCTCCATGTAGTCCAGGATCTCGATGACGCCGCCGATGGAGCGCATGCCGTAGGCGATGCCGCCCGCGCCGCAGGTCTCCTGGCCAACGCAGCCGTACTTCAGCGGAATCTTCTCGTCCAGCTCGCGCATGGCGTACTTACCCACGCGGATGTGCGCGAGGACGAAGTCGATGCCGGTGAAGGCCTCCTCGGGGTCGGTGGTGTAGGAGAAGTCGAGCTCGGGAGCGTTCTCCTTGAAGTAAATCTCGCAAGCCTTGGCAACGATCTCCTGGCGCTCGGCGTCGTTGTCGTAGAAGATGACCTTGTCCACCGGGAAACGGTCGTGCTCTTTGAGCAACATGAGGGCGATGCCAGGGGTGAAGGTGGAACCGCCGCCGGCGATGGTTACTGCGTAGCTGGACTTAGCCATGGTTGATCCCTCCTGGATCCGGCCGCAAGATTTTTGAAAGGGCGCCGCCGCGGCCATATGCGACGCCCGATTGATACCAAAAGCAATGCAAGCGATGTGTTGGTGCTGACTTGGACGAAACCTTAGAGCAGGGCCTCGAAGCGATCGCGGACCTTGGGCACCTTGAGGCCGATGATGACCTGCATGCCCTTGCCGTTCTTGGCGATACCGCTGGTGCCGATGCTCTTGAAATCGGGGTCGTCTGCAACCAGGGTCTCGTCCTTCACGTTGACGCGCAGACGGGTCACGCAGTTGGTCACGTCGACGATGTTGTCGGCGCCGCCCAGCAGCTCCAGAACCCCCGCCGCCATGATGGCGTAGGGGTCCGCCGCCTCGTCCACGTCGGCTGTCGCGCCGGAAGCGAGCTCGCCGTTCTTGGCAGCGCGGTACTCTGCCTTGCTGTGGAACTTAACCTGCTCTGCATCGTCCTCGCGACCAGGAGTCTTGAAGTCGAACTTGACGATGAGGAAACGGAAGACAACAAACCAGATAGCGGTGAACACAAGGCCGACGACCAGGGTCATAGCGTACTGCTGCCAGTGGTTGGCCATAAGCGGAATGAAGTTCAGCGAGCTGATCTCGATAAGGCCGCCGGCGAACACGCCCACGCAGCCAACCATGTTGATAGCCATGGCGAGCAGGGCGGCAAGCACGCAGTGGACGATGAACAGCGGAGGCGCGATGAACAGGAAGGTGAACTCGATGGGCTCCGTCACGCCGCAGAAGATGGCGGTCAGGGTGATGGGAATGAGCAGCGACAACAGTTCCTTTTTCTTCTCAGGCTTAGCCGTGGCGTAGAACGCAAGCGCGATGCCCGGGCAGCCAAAGATCTTGGACCAGCTGGAGCAGGTGAAGGCCGCGTAGGGAGCGAGCTCCTTGAGGGAGTCGGTGGAAGCGGCGATCTGGGGCAGCGCGGTAGCGAAAGCGGTGTAGATACCGCCGTCGACAACGGCGTTGTCGTAGTAGAACGGGCTATACATAAGGTGGTGCAAGCCAAACGGAATGAGCGCGCGCTCGAGGAAGGCGAACACGCCTACGCCCAACGTACCGGTAGTGGCAACAAAGCCCTGGAAGGCGCGGATGCCATCCTGAACATGCGGCCACAAAAGGCAGGCGGCAAACGCCACGGGAATCATCACGAAGAAGGTGATGATGTAGACAAACGTGGAGCCCGCGAACACGCCCAGCCACTCCGGAAGCTCAACTTCGTAGAACTTGTTGTGGATGGCGATGATGATGCCGGAAACCGCCAGGGCGCCGATCATACCCATGTCGAGCGTCTTGATGGAGGCGATCATGGCCAAGCCGGACGCGCCACCAACCTCCGCGGCGAAGTCGACGCCAAAGAAGCCGCCCCACTGCGAAAGCATGGTATTCACAAAGTACTGGAAGGTAAGGTAGCCAACGAGCGCCTCCATGCAGCAACGCGCGTTCTGCTTGTTCGCCAGGCCAATGGGCAGCGAGACGGCGAACAGCAGCGGCAGCTGATTAAAGACGGTCCAACCACCCTGAAGGATGACGTTCCATACGCCGTACCACATGGTGCCCGGCGCGGCCAGAGGCCCAAAGATGACCTCGGTAGTGAAGAGCGTGCCGAATCCGATCACAACGCCCGCAAACGCGAACAGCATGACCGGGGTAAACATCGCACCTCCAAACTTCTGAATCTTCTGCATCATGGCAGGAAATTCCTTTCCCCTCATATTTCCCCTCTTTTGCGGAGCTACCGCCCCCACCCTTCGAACACCGCCGGCGCCGTGCGGTCATACTTGTTCGTACAAGTGAGTGACTACATAATCAGTTACTTGTACGTACAAGTCAACGTGCATAGGACGAGTTCCCGTGAACGGTAGAAATTGAACCGTGAGCGTTTTTTACGCCGCCGCTCATGGCAATCTGATCCGTACGACTCGAGGAGCTAGCATATTCGTACAAGTTGGTATATACGTTGTATTAATCAAACTGCTTCAAAACCATTCGATCGAGGAACCATGGCCAAGTCCGTCTACCAGGAAATCTACCTAGACCTAAAGAAGCGCATCGAAGCCGGAGATATCGCCTACGGTGCGTTTCTCCCCTCTGAAAACGAACTCACCGCCTCGTATTCCTGCTCGCGCAGCTCGGTGCGCCGCGCGCTGGCACAGCTTGCCGCAGACGGCTACGTGCAATCGCAGCAGGGCAAGGGCGTGCGCGTAATCCGCGACCCCTCTCTCGATGTGTCACGCGGCTACGATGGTCTTGAGACATTTGCGGAGATGGCGGCACGCCTGGGCTTCACCGCCAGCACCCGATGCCTTGCACTGGACCGAGTAACCGCAGACGAGGACTTGGCAAGGCTTACGGGCTTTCCCGTCGGCACCAAGCTCGTGAGGGCGCTGCGCTCCCGTCGCGCGAACGATCAAGTGGTATCGACCGATGAAAGCTATATTCCAGAATCAATTGCATCCGGCCTCACGCCGGTACTTGTAGAAAGCGGCATCTACAAGTACCTAGAGGGAGAGCTTGGACTAGGCATCGCCACAAGCAGGCGCATTATCACCGTGGAAGCAGCCACCCAGGCAGATCGGGACAATATCGACCTAGACGGCTTCAACGCCGTCGCCGTCATGCGCAGCCACACCTTTGATACCGAGGGGCTTATGCTCGAATACACCGAGACCCATCAGCGCCCCGAGTTCTTCTCAAACTACACAACGGTAACCAGAACTCAGCGCCCATAGCTACGCCGTCAGCGCTCGAATTGGAATAACGTAAACGCCCTCCGGGGTCTGCCGCGCATATGTTGAGATGCCGGTGATTACGGCGAGAAACTCTGGCTCGCGCGTTTGAGCACCTTTGTTTTCGCATAGCTTCTTTTTCAAGCGCAGCAAATTCTCGACGGCATCCTGCACCTTGTCCTCGCTTACCTTGAACTCAAACGCCGCCCAGCGGCCGTCAGCGAGCTCAACAATGGCATCGGCCTCAAGACCGGTGTCATCGCGGTAATAGCGCACCGGTTCAAATCCCACATCCGCAAGCGAGCGCGCATACACCATCAAATCGCGCATGCAAAGCGACTCGAACAGCAGGCCAAACGTCTGCCAGTCTTTAAGCAAGGCACTGGGTCCCATACCAAGCTGCGCGGCAGAAAGCGACGGATCCGCCAGGTACCGCTTGGGCTTTGTTGCCAACCGCTTGCGAGACCTCGCGGGCGGCACCCATCCGGGAACTTCGTCCATCAAGTAAGAGGCTTTAAGAAACGCAAGGTAAGATGCCAGCGTTTGGTCGGACATAAGAGAAGCAGGGTCCTGCTCCTCTCCATACATGTCCCCAACAATGGTTCTATAAGTAACCGCTTGGCCAAGGTTCCTCGCTAGGGAGCCAACCAACCGAGACGTCACCTCGCCATCCTTCCCTGCCCTGAGAGCACTCTCGGTATAGAAAAGCCTTAAGTATTCGCGAGCCAGCGTCTGAGCATCCGCCGCTTTCATATCAACCGCCTCGGGCCACCCTCCCCTGCAGCAGATCTCAATGAGCTCAGCCGTATCGTTGGGCGCGACGCCTGGTTCAAAATTGCCGTCAAACAGTCCTGACAGCGATACGGCGCATGAAGAATCCCCGCTCTCTGCGAGCGTCATGGGATGCATGCGTATACGACCGATTCGACCGGCACCACTGTGACTAGGCGCTTCATCCTTCTTTGCTTCACGACTTATCGGCGTCGAAGAACCCGTAAGTATCCATCCGCCCCTCAGCCCGCGCTCGCGGTCAACGCTCCTGCGTACGGCGTCCCAAATATGAGGAGCAAGCTGCCACTCATCAATAACATGCGGACGCTCTCCCAGCGTCATCAGCGTAGGGTCAGCCTTTGCAAGCGGCACGTTATCGTCAACATAGCTCACGCTCGCGCCGTGACGCAAAGCGGTCCACGTTTTCCCACACCATTTTGTCCCCGCGATTTCAACAGCACCAAAAATGCCAAGATACCGCTCAACCTGTCGGTCAACAATGCGAGGTAGATAACCTTCCGGAACAATGCCCGTAGCTGCCATTTGCCCTCCTCTAGCTGGTGCGTTACTTGCCATTATATATTTTCCGATAGTTTCATTATAGTTTTTCCGATAGTTTCGTTATAGATTTTCCGACATTCCTATTCATGATTTTCCGACTTTAGCCCGCTTGCTTCAACGCGCTTGCATCTACCAACTTGGCCTTGCGCCTTTGGACGAGGATCGCCCGCGCAACATCCACGCACCCGCTCAGCGGCACTTCGTCCAAACGCAAAAGGCCCCGGAGGGCACTCCCAAAGCAAGCGCTTTAGGGAACCCTCCGGGGCCTTAAAAGTCAGCGTACGCCGGCAGATTAGTACATGCCGCCGCCCTGGGCGCCAGCGGTAGCAGCCGCGATAGCGTCCTCAAGCTGGGTGTTCTTGGGAACGTCGGTAACGGTGGCCTCGGTGATGAGGATCAGGGAAGCCACGGAAGCGGCGTTCTGCAGGGTGGTGCGGGTGACCTTGACGGGGTCCAGGACGCCCATCTCGATCATGTTGCCCCACTCGCCATTAGCGGAGTTGAGACCCTCGCCAGCGGGCAGCTCGGAGACTTTGTCGACGATGACGGCGCCCTCGTAGCCGGCGTTCTTGGCGATGGTAGCCACAGGAGCGGTCAGGGCCTTCTTGATGATGTCGATACCGATCTGCTCCTCGGGGTCGGAGACCTCGATGTTGTTCAGCGCGGGCAGAGCGTCCATGAAGGCGACGCCGCCACCGGCGACGATGCCCTCCTCAACTGCAGCGCGGGTGGCCTGCAGGGCGTCCTCGACGCGATGCTTGATCTCCTTGAGTTCGGTCTCGGTAGCGGCACCAACCTTGATAACAGCGACGCCGCCGGAGAGCTTGGCCAGACGCTCCTGGAGCTTCTCGCGGTCGAACTCGGAATCGGTGTGCTCCATCTCGCCCTTGATAGCGGCGACGCGAGCAGCGATGTCCTCCTTGGAGCCAGCACCGTCGACGATGGTGGTGTTGTCCTTGGTGATGGTGACGGACTTGGCGGTACCCAGCATCTCGGCGGTGATGTCGGCAACCTTGATGCCCAGCTCGTCCAGAGCGGCCTGGCCGCCGGTGAGGATAGCGATGTCCTCGAGCATGCGCTTGCGGCGATCGCCGTAGCCGGGGGCCTTGACGGCGCAGACGTTCAGAGCGCCGCGGATCTTGTTGAGGACTAGGGTGGGCAGAGCCTCGCCGTCGATGTCCTCAGCGATGATGAGCAGGCCCTTGCCAGCGCGGGAGACAGCCTCGAGAACAGGCATGATGTCCTGAACGTTGGAGATCTTCTGGTCGGTGATGAGGATGTAGGGATCCTTCATCACGGCCTCCATGCGGTCGTTGTCGGTAACGAAGTACGCGGAGACATAGCCCTTGTCGAACTGCATGCCCTCGACGGTGTCGATGGTGATATCGAAGGTCTGGGAATCCTCGACGGTGATGACGCCGTCCTTGCCCACAACGTCCATAGCGTCGGCGATCTTGGCGCCAACCTCGGGGTCGCCAGCGGAGATGGTACCAACGGAAGCGATCTGCTCCTTGGTCTCGACCGGCTTGGCCAGGCTCTTCATCTCGGCGACGGCGGCGTTGACGGCCTTGTCGATACCGCGGCGGATGGCCAGCGGGTTAGCGCCGGCGGCGACGTTCTTAAGACCGTCGTTCACGATGGCCTGGGCAAGCAGGGTCGCGGTGGTGGTGCCGTCACCCACGGTGTCGTTGGTCTTGGTGGCGACCTCCTTCACCAGCTGGGCGCCCATGTTCTCGATGTTGTCCTCGAGCTCGATCTCCTTAGCGACGGAAACGCCGTCGTTGGTGATGGTGGGAGCGCCAAAGGAACGCTGCAGGGCCACATAGCGGCCCTTGGGGCCCATGGTAACGGTAACGGCGTCGGCCAGGGTGTTGACGCCCTTGGCGAGCTTAGCGCGAGCGTCGGTATCGAACGTAATGTTCTTTGCCATCTTAGATTCCTCCAATAAGGAAAACGTTCATCAAAAATGAATGCGGGAATGCATACGGGGTGCGCAGACCTTAGGTCCGCGTTTTTGGACGAGAAGTAGCTGAGAAGCTACTCGACCACGGCGTAGATGTCGTCGGCGCGCATGAGCAGGTAGGTCTCACCGTCGACCTTGACCTCGTTGCCACCGAACTTGCCGTAGATCACCACGTCGCCAACCTTGACGTCCATGGGCAGGCGCTCGCCGTTCTCGCCAACCTTGCCGGCGCCCACAGCGATGATCTCGCCGCGCTGCGGCTTCTCCTGGGCGTTGCTAGCAATGTACAGACCGGAAGCGGTCTTCTGCTCTGCTGCGTCGGGCTTGACAAGAACGCGGTCACCAAGAGGCTTAAGCATGAGGTGTTCCTCCTAACTCGTCGCACGGTTTTAAGTGCCATGCGAACCCTTACGATTTTTCGTACGCCCTGAATAGTACCCAGCAATTCGAAGTTATACAACGCCATAGCAAAAAATCTTATTAATTGGCACTTAGATTTCTTGAGCGCCCACAGGCACACAAGTCCCCTGCACCAGTAATGGACGCAAAATGTTGAGCCAACTGGGCATCCCCATCGAAATCGAGTCGGATATCAAATGGACCCCATTTTTCCAAACTCGAAGCATATTGAATTGATATCAAGAGTAAGGGCAGTATCCTGCACCGCGCTATTCCGCTTTGGCGGTAGGGATGGACTTGGCTATATCGCCGGGAGATGCCTTTTCCAATCCCGAAAAGAACTCAATTACCGGAACGTCCAAGCCGTCGGCAAGCTTGCAGAGCCACTCAACTGAGGGATTGTATTTTCCGCTTTCGAATTTATTCAAGGCAGATCTGTCAACGCCCGCTCGATCCGCCACGAACACCTGGGACTTGCCCTTCTGCTCGCGAATCCTAGCGGCATTGATACCAATGACCCTGTAGATGGATATGTACGCATTGCCTGTCTTCATGACAGCAATCGTATTGACGAACAGATTCCATAATGAGGTTTATATTCCACAGAATAGATTTCGGGGTTAGACTTGTGTGGATTATATTCCACAGCGGTTTCGGAGTTTGCTTTTATGACCCGGCAAGTCAAATCTCGGCAGCGCGTACAGGACCACGGAGAGGTCTTCACAAACGAGCGTGAAGTCAACGCGATGCTCGACATGGTCAAGCAGGAGACCGAGCGCATCGAGTCGCGCTTCCTGGAGCCAGCATGCGGCAACGGCAATTTCCTTGCCGAGGTGCTGCGACGCAAGCTCGCCGTGGTTACCCAGCAATACAAAAAGAATCCCGATGACTACATGCGCTACGCCTTCGTGGCGGTAAGCAGCCTATACGGCGTCGACATTCTTGAAGACAACGCACAGGAATGCCGTGACCGCCTGTTCGAGATTGTCGAATCGGAAGCAAGGCGAGCAACCAAAAACCCAGACGAAGCGTTCCTCGACGCAGTCCGCTACCTGCTGAACAAAAACGTTCTGTGCGGAGACGCCCTCACGCTCAAAGACTCCAACGGAAATCCCATCACTTTTGCCGAGTGGTCGCTTGTAACGGGCGACAAGGTGAAGCGACGCGACTTCTTGCTAAGCGAACTGCTGGACGGCAACACCAATATGGGCGAGACCCTATCCCTCTTTTCCTTTGACGAGGCAAATGAGGGCGGCATCCGAACGCATACGGACTGGGAGTACGACTCCGAAATCGATGCCTACATCCCCTCCGCGATAAAGGAATACCCCCTCACCAATTACTGGGAGGTGCAGCGCTATGAGTAGCCTGCTTGAACGGGCATACAACCCGGACGTTTTGACCTGCCTGGCAAACCTGAGCAATGATGAGGTCTTCACGCCACCCGAGCTAGCAAACGATGTTCTGGATATGCTGCCGCCCGAGATCTGGAGCGATCCTACCATCAAGATCCTGGATCCATGCTGTAAGTCAGGTGTGTTTCTGCGCGAAGCGGCAAAGCGATTCATCAAGGGCTTGGAGCACGAATATCCCAATCTGCAAGAGCGCGTCGACCACATCATGCACGAACAACTATTTGGCATCGCGATCACCGAGCTCACAAGCCTGCTATCGAGGCGGAGCCTGTACTGCAGCAAATTCCCCAACGGGCGGTTCAGCGTCGTCGAATTCGACAGCTCGGATGGAAACGTTTGTCATCGCACTATTCAGCACACATGGGAAAACGGACGCTGTAAATACTGTGGCGCTTCGAATGCTGAATACGACCGCGACGCAGAGCTCGAAAGCCATGCCTACGAATTTATTCACACCAATAATCCCGAGAGGATTTTGAATATGAAGTTCGATGTGATCGTCGGTAACCCGCCATACCAGTTGAGTGATGGTGGTAATAAGGCGAGCGCTGTACCCATTTACCAGAAATTCGTGAATCAAGCGATTAAATTGCAGCCTCGATTCCTTTCGATGATTATTCCCTCGCGTTGGTATTGCGGGGGAAGAGGTCTGACTACTTTCCGCAAAGAAATGCTCAATGACGGACATATTAGCGAGCTCCATGATTTCCAAAAGAGCTCCGATTGTTTCCCAGGCATCCGAAACGGTGGGGGCATTTGCTACTTCCTATGGCAGCGTGATGTCAAAACCGTTAATTGCCAAATCATTGAACATAATGGTCAAGGACCAACCTCTATCACAAGTAGGCCCCTAAACGAATTTGGTGACGTCTTCATCCGCAGCTCAATCGTATGCAATGTCATTAGAAAAGTTCAAAACGTTACAAACGAGTATCTTGCGGAATCCGTATACAGCCAAAAGCCTTTTGGCCTTCGTACGAATTTCGAAGACTTTGATGCCGCTGGAGAAATCAAACTTTACTCAAAAAGAGCGCCGAAAGGCTATGCCCATATTCGAATCGATCAGGTCTTGCTGAATAAAAGCCTGATACCCCTGTGGAAGGTTGTGACCTCGCGTTCGACTTCTGTACCGGAAGAAGACAACGGGCAGGTCCTCAGGCTTTCGCAAACGTTCATTGTCGAGCCCAATGCCGTAGTTACGGAATCTTACGTTCTAATCGGCGCCTTTAACTCGAAAGAAGAAGCCGAGCACCTTCTGCTGTACCTCAAAACTAAATTCTTCAGATTCCTCTGCCAGCCACAAATTGTGTCACCCGATGTGTCGAAGCGAACGTTTTCCTTCGTCCCAAAGGTAGACCTTTCAACCAAATGGACCGACTCGTTACTCTATAAGAAATACCATCTGCTTGACTCGGAAATTGAATACATAGAGACCTCTATTAAGGAGGCGAACTAAATGAACGGCCTTGCCTTCTTCCCGGCACGCCCAGAAGTCCGCCCCTTCATATACGCGTATCGCGACAAGAACCCGGATCATTCGGACTTTCTCAAAGTTGGCTATACGGAGATCGACGTCGAGAAACGTGTGGCTCAACAGTTCCCCGTCATACAACCCGGAGAGGGCAAGCCATATGAGATCGTCTTTGCCGAGAGTGCCATGCGCTCGGACGGCTCATCGTTCATGGACCACGCAGTACACAAGAAACTCGCCGCCAACGGCTTTGAGAACGTCGGTGGCGAGTGGTTCCGCTGCACAGCAGACGATGTGCGCAACGCCTGGCTCGCGGTTCGCGATCGCACTAGCTACGAACGCGAACGCACCGAAGACTTCTCCATGCGTCCCGAGCAGCTCGATGCCATCAACAAGACCGAAGCGTACTTCCGTGCATGCGAGCAACCCGGCAACCGCAATGCGCCCAAGTTCCTCTGGAACGCCAAGATGCGCTTTGGCAAGACCTTCGCCACCTACCAGCTCGCACGCCGCATGAACATGAAGCGAGTGCTCGTTCTTACCTTCAAACCCGCCGTCGAGGATGCATGGCGCGAGGACCTCGAGAGCCATGTCGACTTCGAGGGTTGGCAGTTCGTCTCGCGCGACGCCCTAACTTATGAGGAATGCGATCCCGCGCGCCCCATCGTCTGCTTCGGTTCGTTCCAGGACTTCTTGGGTGTAGACCGAGATTCCGGATCCATCAAAGCACGCAATGAATGGGTCCATCTGGAACACTGGGACCTTGTCGCCTTTGACGAATATCACTTTGGAGCATGGCGCGATAGCGCGCAGAAGCTCTTCGCCGCATCTGCAGATGAGGACGGCGTAGTCGAGTCCACAGAGAAGGAAGTCGACGCGGCATCAAAGGGCAACAACATCGACGAGACATGGCTGCCCATCCAATCGGACCGCTACCTCTATCTCTCCGGCACGCCTTTCCGTGCGCTCACTTCTGGCGAGTTCATCGAGGATCAGATCTTCAACTGGACCTACTCGGACGAGCAACAAGCCAAGCACGACTGGGTAAGCGCCCATCCCTTTACGCAGAATCCATACGAAGCACTCCCCCGCATGGTGCTTATGACTTACAAGGTGCCCGACTCAATCACCCGTGTGGCCCGCGCCGGCGAATTTGACGAATTCGACCTTAACGTATTCTTTTCTGCTACCGGCGAGGGAAAGGACGCCCAATTCAAATACAAGGACTACGTGCAGAAATGGCTTGACCTCATCCGCGGCGCATTTGCAGAAACCACCACCGACGAGCTCAAAATGGGCGCCCAAAAGCCGGTGTTGCCCTTTAGCCACGCGGCCCTGCTTGCCAACCTCAACCACACGCTGTGGTTTTTGCCCAACGTTGCCTCATGCGACGCCATGGCGAACCTGCTCGCCGAGCGACAAAACACCTTCTACCACAACTATCAGGTGCTTGTCGCCGCCGGAACAAAAGCTGGCGTAGGCCTTGATGCCGTGGAGCCCGTGCGTCGTGCCATGGGAAACCCACTGGAATCGAAAACCATCACGCTCTCATGCGGCAAACTCACCACCGGCGTCACCATCCGCCCATGGACCGGCGTGTTCATGCTGCGCAACCTCAAGAGTCCCGAAACGTATTTCCAAACCGCCTTCCGCGTGCAAAGTCCCTGGACCGCCAAGGACGAGGACGGACACGCGCGCATCATCAAACAGGAATGCTACGTGTTCGACTTCGCCCTCGACCGCGCCCTCGCCATGGTGTCCGACTACAGCTGTCAGCTCTCCGTTGACGAGCCAAGCCCCGAGAAGAAGGTCGCGGACTTCATCAAGTTCCTACCCGTACTCGCCTACGATGGCAGCGCCATGCGCGAGGTGGATGCAGCAGACATTCTCGACATCGCTATGGCGGGAACCTCGGCCACCCTGTTGGCACGCCGCTGGGAAAGCGCCCTTCTGGTCAACGTCGACAATGACACGCTGCGTCGCCTGCTCGAGAACGCCGAAGCCATGGAGGCACTGGCCAACATCGAGGGCTTCCGCAGCCTAAACGATGACATCGAAACGATCATCAACAAGTCCGAGCACGTCAAGAAAGTCAAAAAAGAGGGAGACGAACTCAGCGCTAAAGAGAAAAAGGAGCTCACGAAAGAAGAAAAGGAATTCAAGAGCAAGCGCAAGCAGATTCAGGAGAAGTTGATCAAGTTCGCCACGCGTATTCCCGTGTTCATGTACCTTACCGACTATCGCGAGCAAAGCCTTAAAGAAGTCATCACGCAGCTGGAACCCGGACTATTCAAAAAGGTCACCGGCTTGTCCGTGCACGACTTCGAACTGCTGGTATCGCTCGGCGTGTTCCGCGACTCCGTAATGAACGACGCAGTGTATAAGTTCCGCCGCTACGAGGACGCAAGCCTCTCCTATACAGGCATCGAGAAGCACAGCTACGACGCGCGCGTGGGACTGTTCGACACCTCCCTGACCAGAGAGGACTTCGCTGAGATGGCCCGTCAGGACACCCTGCTTGATGAAACCGGCCGAATGATACGGACAACCGGCACCGTCAACACCTCTGAATCCGCCACTCCCCCAACAGACCCTGGTACAGTCGAATTCTCCTCGCAGCCCAGAACAGCTGCTGAAGCTAAAAGGACTAAAGCCCCGAGCGATGATGCATCTTTCAGCCCTACCGCCGTCGTGCCTTCAAAACGCGACTGGGTTGTAGAGTTCCTGGAAGAGCAAGAGCTCAAATATACAGACCTGCGCGGCGCGAACGGCGGTGAGCTTTGGGTTATCGGCGGCGGAGAGCTCGATAGCACAATGGACAAGCTCTCCAGGCGCGGGGCGAAATTTGAATTTACCTTCCGCGGCAACAAGGCAACAATGGGTCGCGCGGGATGGTGGCTCACTGGATACCCCGCGGAGCGAAAACTCGATCTACACGTTCCAACTGCCATAACGGAAGCAAATCTCAACTCGCTGGAACCCGGAGATACGGTCTTTCATAAGGCGTTTGGCCACGGCGAAGTCATTAGCATCGATCGAGAACACGGATCCATCGAGGTGGCTCTTGGAGTTGACAAACGCGGCAACCCAAAAGCCCGTACGTTCCCGTTCCCCAATGCGTTTGAGCAGGGCTTTTTATCCCTATAAATTTAGATAGTTCAGAGGTCTCGCAAGTTCCCGTTGATAAGGCAACACCGTTCCACTCGGTGATACGCCCATGCGGCGCGTCACCGAGTGGAAATAAAAGGCCACGCTGATGTTGGGCAGCCCAAAGACAGCACGTCAAACTGTAAACCTCCAGCCGAGGTTCAGTTGCTAGCTGGAGTAGGCGCCCTCGCCCATCTGGTGCTTCACCAAAAGCACCGCCTCGCGCAAGTCAGCGTAGGGCTGGTTGACAAACTCCGTGCGACGAAGAGAAACCTTCTTAACGCCCAGCTGCTCGAGCGCCTCCCCATGCAGGGTGGCACCCCGCTTAACCGCAGCAAGCCTCTGAGCGACACGGCCATCATGCTTGGACTGCATGCCCTCGACCTTATGGTTCACATCCTGGACGCCCATTTGAGCAGCCTTGTTCTTGGCGCGTTTCGTCAAATCCATCAACTTGCTCACCCCGCACGATAATATCGTATATTGCCTGTAGCATTACAGTATATCGTGCGGGAGGCACTGCATGGGCGGTAAATGAAGGATCGGATATGTATGTACTCTCGCCCATGCGCTCTCGACCGCGCCACCGCGCAAGCTATCGCTCGAACACCTGGTGTCCGCCCACGTAGGTAGCGAGCACCCGCACGGACTGGATCTCTCGCGGGTCGCACGCGGTGATGTCGCGATCAAGGACGATGAAATCTGCCAGCATGCCCGGCGCGATCTGCCCCAACTCGTCCTCACGCCCCACCGCGGCGGCGCTGCCGGCGGTGTAGATGCGCACCGCGTCCGCGGCACAGATGCGCTCGTCGGGCAGCCAGCCGCCCGCGGGCTCATGCGTAAACGGATCTTGTCGCGTAACGGCCGTATAGAGCACATTCATGCTGGTCACGGGCGTGATGGGCGAGTCGGTGCCAAACGCCTGGTCCACGCCGCGCGCAAGGTAGGTAGCAAAGGGCCACATGATGCGGCTGCGCTCCGGGCCCAGATCGCGCTCCGGGCCGCCCGGATCCAGCGTGATGTGGCAGGGCTGCGAGGACGCGAGAACGCCCAGCTCGCGCAGGCGGTCGATGTCGCCGGGCAGCAGGTTCTCCAGATGCTCCAGCGTGTTTCGACCCTGCGTGGGCGCGCCAAAGCGGCAGCGAGCCTCTTCAAAGATGTCCAGCGCCTCATGGATAGCGCCATCGCCGATGGTATGAATGCGCACGGCGTGTCCTCGCTCGGCAGCGGCGAGCACCATGACGCGCATCTTCTCCGCCGGCACGGTAAGGCGCCCGCGGTCGCCCGGGAAATGCGGGTTGGAATACGGGTCGGTAAGGTAGGCGGTGTGCTGGCTGGACACGCCGTCGAAGAACTGCTTGAAGCCCGGAGCTCGCAGAAGGGCGCTCTCGCGGTAGCGATCCTGCATGGCTTCCAGACGGGACTGGTCGTCTAGCAGCGTGGGGAACAGGTGCGCGCGCAGGGTCAGCTGGTCGCGGGACTCCAACGCCTCATATATATCCTCGCGAATAAAGTCCAGGCCCGGCAGCGGCATGAGCGACATGTCGCAGATGGACGTGATGCCCTGCTGCGCCATGCGCGCCATCTGGTCGGCGTAGACGCGCTCGATGCGCTCCGGCGAGATCCACTCAAGCATACGCGGCAGCAGCTGCATGGCCGCGGCCTCGCGAACAATGCCCGTGAGCTCGCCGTCTTGATCCTTATCGTAGGCGCCACCCTGTGGGGGCACGGAGTCGCGGGTAATGCCCACAAGCTCCAGCGCGCGCGAGTTGAGCCACATGGTGTGCCCGTCGCCGGAATACATGGCGCAGGGACGGTCGGGGAACGCCTCATCGAGCGAGCGCTTGGTGGGCGGCACGGGCGGATCCCAGCGGTAATCGCGCCAGCCCTGGGTGATTACCCAGGCATCGTCCGGCAACGACGCCGCAAACGCCCTTGTCTTGGCCACCAGGTCGGCCTCGCTTTTGCCCATGTCCATCAGCATGTAGGGCGAGCTTCCCAGCGCGGTATGGAAGAAATGCAGGTGCGCGTCATGAAAACCGGGGCACACCAGGGCATCGCCCAAATCCACCACCGGCGTGCCCGGGCCCGCCTCCGCCTGCACGCGATCGAACTCGTCCACATACGCGATGCGATCGGCCGCGACCGCGAACGCCAACGGGCGCGCGGACGCCGCGCCGGGAGCAGAGGTGAACACGCGCTGCGAGCGCACGATGTAATCAGCCTTGAAAGCCATGCCAAGCCGCCTTACCAGAAGTAGTTCCAACTACGCCACATGGTAGCGCCGCACGCGTACTCGAAGCGCAGCATTTATGTGAGCGCGCGGGCGCTGCGCGGCGATTGGGCACGGGGCTCTGTGCTAGAGTTAGGGCAGCGTAATGCATGCGAAAGCTCAGGGGAAGGACACCAGCATGGCAAAGACCAAGGCGCAGCAGATCATGGATCACGAACACGTCCATACAGAGCAGGAAGTCACCCAGGCGATCCGGGACATCGCCGCGGAATTCGAGCCCTATATCATCCGCCAGCGCCGCCACTTCCATAAATATCCGGAGGCGAGCCTGCACGAGGTGCGCACCACCTCGGACATCTGCGGGCAACTTGACGCCATGAACATCCCCTACGAGCGCCCGCTGGAAACCGGCGTGGTCGCCACCCTGCGCGGCACCGCCCCGGACGCCTATCGCGCAGACGGCACCCCGCGCCGCCGCCTGCTGCTGCGCGCGGACATCGACGCCCTACCCGTGACCGAGCGCACCGACGTTGAGTACGCGAGCGCCAACGAGGGCTACATGCACGCCTGCGGGCACGACTGCCACATCGCCATGATGCTGGGCACCCTGCAGATCCTGCGCCATATGACCGATGACATCCATGGCGAGATCCGCATTGTCTTCCAGCCTTCCGAGGAGAACGGCAAGGGCGCCAAGATGATGTGCAACGTCGGTGTCACCGAGGGCGTGGACGGGGCATTCGCCATGCACATTTGGAGCGAGGTGGACGCCGGCAAGATCTCCGTCGAGCCCGGCCCGCGCATGGCCAACACCGACTGGTTCCGCATCGACATCCATGGCACCTCCTGCCACGGAGCCATGCCCCAGCGTGGCGCCGACGCCGTTATGGCCGCAGCCGAGATTGTCAACGCGCTGCAGACTATCGTCTCGCGCGAAATCAGCCCCTATGAACCCGCCGTGGTGACCGTGGGCGAGATCCACGGCGGCACCGCGCGCAACGTCATCGCTGGATCCGCCTATCTCACCGGCACCGTGCGCACCTACAGCGACACCGCGCACGAGATGATGCCCGAACTGATCAAGCGCATTGTCACCCACACCGCCATGGCGCTTGGCGCCGACGCCGAGCTCACCGACTACACCGTCGCCAACGTCAAGGTTGAGAACGAAGCCGCTTCCAGCGAACGCGCCCGCGCCGCGCTGGTCAAGGTACTGGGCGAGGAAGCGGTAGGGCACTACCGCGGCACCCTGTCCGGCGAGGACTTCTCCGCCTACCTGCAGCACGTGCCCGGCATGCTCGCCTTTGTGGGCTGTCGCAACCCGCAGATTGGCGCCACGTTCGCCCAGCACTCCTGCTTCTACAAGGTGGATGAGAGCGTGCTCGCCAAGGGCAGCATGCTCGCCGCCCAGTACGCCGTCGATTTTCTTGCTGAAGACTAGGGAAAGGTGAAGGCACGCATGGACACCCTCATTGTCTACGCCCACCCCTATGAGGAAAGCTTCTGCCACGCCATGCTCGAGGCGCACGCTCGGCGCCTTGAGCGCGAAGGCCTTTCGTATGAAATCGCCGATCTGTACGCCGACGGCTTCAACCCCGCGCTGAGCCGCGAGGAACTGGCCGTCTACAACCAGGGCGGCGTTTTGGATCCGCTGGTCAAACGCTATCAGCAGCAGGTGCTTTCTGCACGCCGCCTCATTTTGATCTGCCCTATTTGGTGGAACGACATACCCGCCATGTTGCGCGGCTGGTTCGATAAGGTCATGCTTATTGGCAGCACTTGGACCACCAACAAGAACGGCAATCTGATAGGCAAGCTGGACAATATCGAGCGCGTCGACGTCTATACCACCTCCGCCAGCCCCACATCGCATACCCGTGACGAGCTGGGCAACGCCATCGAGGGGGCGCTGATCGATGGGACGCTGTGGCAACTTGGCGTTGCCGGTCGCATCCAGCAGGGCAAACCCGGACTGATTGAAGCGGGGCGCGCCGCCTGGCACAACCTGGGATCGGTCGACTCCATATCCGACGATGAACGAGCCGCCTGGTTGTGCGAAATCGAGTTTCCACAAGAATAGTCGGGCTGACAACAGGCCCCAAGACAGAGCCCCGGGATGCGCGCTTCGCGGAGCATCCCGGGGCTCTGTCTTGGGGCTTTTTCTCGTTGTATCAAACCGTGCCCGTTCGGAATGGTCATTGAAGCGCTTCAGGTGGGTAAAAATAAGCATGCATAACGTTTGGAGAGGCGTGAGCGAGCGCCAAAGCATCCATTTGGCGCTCATCTTCTCACTTAGTCACATTTTTTTCGCATCAGTAATGCTTATTTTGTTCGATATACATCTTCCGTTGCCGAATGATTTCAAACATTCGAGACTGGCAGGGTAGGTTTTTACCCGCCTCGTGGCA
>ERZ835762.602-NODE-602-length-35162-cov-11.399835_pt1 | contig 35162 bp, 36 predicted proteins | sample MGYA00519687_ERZ835762 | MGnify/ENA primary metagenome ERZ835762 (study PRJEB31850, sample SAMEA3708783) | human gut metagenome | biome: human gut; feature: human-associated habitat; material: faeces | place: China | collected 2014 ... | reverse complement strand
ACCCGAAATACAAGTACCTGTCCGACGCAGACCCGAAGAACGCCTTTGACATGGAGAAGCACTTGCGCCGCCGCCCCACTATCGTCAAGCCAGATGAAGTCTTTGACTATTACGAGATTGACGCGGCAGACTTGCCGGAAGATACAGAAGCGTAAAAGAAAAGGACAGGGAAAAGACCTTTGCATTATGGAAATGTGCATAACTGCCTATTCCGTCATGGAAAACGCCGTTCACAGCACATGGAAAAGCAAAGGGCAGCTTTCCCACGTCCTGCAAACAGCGTTTTCCACAACTCCATGAGCAAGGCAGTTATACACATTCCCACAATGCCGACTGCTACGACGAAAACCGCCCCCTCTCTTTCTTTCATAAGAGCAAAAAACTTAAAGGAGGTATCACTATCAGGAACGTAAACACGGGCTACATGATACGCGCCCCCACTCCCCGGCGCAGCACACAGCGGCAGAAGCCGCAGCCCTTACAACTGAATACCGCCGCGCCGCAGACACTTAGGCGGCGTGGGGAACCCGCCCAACCCGGCGGGCTTATGACCGCGGCAGTTACCAAAACTGGCCGCCGTTTTTTATGCCCTTTTTCGGGCAGCCGCACACGCGGCAAGAAAGGAGAATTTTATGACATTTTTTGCTTCCGCAGTAGGCGTTTTGAAAACACTTGTTATCGCTCTTGGAGCTGGGCTTGGTATCTGGGGCGTTGTCAACCTCATGGAGGGCTACGGCAACGACAATCCGGGCGCGAAAAGCCAGGGCATGAAGCAGCTTATGGCTAAGTAGATGTAATCAAGAGAAGAAAGGAAAAGCACAATCCAGACGGAACCGGCGGTTGTGTCAAGAAATGTTTGTGAGTTAGCAAGAATTTTGATATAATGGGAACAGGAACCCCGAAACCGGGAGAAAGGCAGGAGGATAAATGCACATAAGCTATAAACCCCTCTGGCACACGCTGGTTGAGCGCAACATGAGGAAAGAGGACTTGCGGATTGCCGCCGGTCTTACCACAAATATGATTGCCAACATGGGTAAAGGCAAAAACATCAGCATGGAAACGCTGGTTCGTATCTGCGAAGCCCTGAATTGTGGCATTTTGGATGTAATTGAATTAGAGCAGGACAAAGACGCTGAAAAATTAAATTGACAAGGAAGGCGCTGCGAAATGGACAATAGAGAAAGAATTATCAGACTTTGGTTTGATATGTGGCTTGCAAAAAAAGATTTGGGTATATTTAATGTATTTTCTGATAATGCCGTATATATTGAAAGTTGGGGGCCAGAGTACCACGGCTCCAAGAAAATAAAACTTTGGTTTGAGGAATGGAATACCCGTGGAACTGTCTTGCAATGGGACATCAAGCAATTTTTCCATAAAGGCAATCAAACCATTGTTGAATGGTATTTCAAAAATAAGATGGACGCCGGTAACGTAGAAGCGTTTGATGGAATGTCACTGATAGAATGGACGCCAGATGGCAAGATTGCTCTCTTAAAAGAATTTGGTTGTAACGAAAATCGGTATGACCCTTATAAAGATGGCAATATACCACATTTCAGAGATGAAAATGCAAAGTGGTTTTAACTGGAAATTCAGTTGCTGGAGGTAATTATACGGAATGGATAATTGGTTTACCATTGAGCAAATAGACCGTGATACATTCTCTATTAGCGAATACAAGCACTGGGAAGAAACACATTGTTATCTATTATGTGGGGAAAAATATGCTATTCTCATTGATACAGGTTTAGGCGTTTCCAACATCAGAAAAATTGTGGACTCTCTGACAAAGCTGCCTGTTATGACAGTTACAACTCATGTTCATTGGGATCACATTGGCGGGCATAAGTATTTTGATAATATCGCCGTACATGAAGCGGAAAAGGACTGGCTATCGGTCAGGTTTCCGATACCATTGCAAGTTGTGAAGAATAATTTGACAAGGCTTCCTTGTGATTTTCCAAGAGATTTTGATATTAACGCTTATCAGATTTTTCAAGGTATCCCACAAAGAATTTTACACGATGGCGATTTTCTAAATTTAGGCGGGCGGGAAATTCAAGTTGTTCACACGCCGGGACATTCTCCCGGACATTGTTGCTTTTACGAACCAGAACGAAACTATTTGTATTCCGGGGATTTGATATACAAGGGAAGCCTGGACGCATTTTACCCAACTACCGACCCGAAGCTATTCTATCAATCTATAAGGCGAATACGGAAATACAATATAAAAAAAGTTCTGCCCGGACACCATCAGTTGGATATTCCCGTTTCTTTGATAGCCGATATTGAAGCCGGATTTGCACAATTAGAGAGAGCCGGAAAACTCAAACAGGGAAATGGATTGTTTAAGTTTCAGGATTTCCAAATTCATATATAATCAAAGCTGCCGTTGCAGGAACAACCATTCCCACAACGGCAGTTTTCATTTCCACGGCCTGCGCCGGAAGTTTATACCGGACTGTTTTATCAGCGGGGATTTCTTGAACAGTTTCTTCAAAAGGCTTCGTTCCTCTTGTGAGAGCCGCTTATATTTAAGCTGGAACGCCTTACAGAACATCTCCGTGAATTGCTGAACCCTGTCCCCCGGCGATTGCATGGCCTTTTGTACTTCCCGTATCAGTTCATCGGCGGGAGTGGTATCCGGCGCACTTTCATTGTCATTTTCGTGCGCCTTGCGTATGTCGTGGAGAATAACGTCCCATGTTTTGTGCGTCACATGGCAGAAGAAATCTTCTTCCTCTACCTGACAGGCTTCCAATATTTTGATTGCCCGGTCTGCCGTAGCTTCGGGATGTTCTTCCAGTATCATAGCCCGTAAAGCAGCCAGTGAGCTGTTTGTGTCATGGAAGTGCATGGTTGCTATCCCATCCACATAGATTTCTGCGTCTGCCAGCAGTTCCTTGAATTTTTCATGGGAGATAATCTCACACAGCAGCCGGTTGTTGAAGCGTTCACTTTTCAGCAGTTCCACGACTTCATCACTCAAATGCAGTTCTTCTATCGGTGTGTTTTCATATTTCCGATTGTTGGTAAGGCCGAGCAGATAGTCAACGGACACTTTATAGAAGTCTGCCAGCTTCAGCAGGCTGCCGTGATTGATTTCCTTGTATTCATCATTGTCGTTTTCATAGCTGCCGAGGGCTGATTTTGAAATGCCGGTTTCCTGCGCCAGTTCTTCCAGATTTAAGCCCCGTTCTACCCGTAAATCTTTCAGGCGTTCCTGTACGGAAATGCGGGTTTTCATAGATACATCGCTCCTTCCTGCGGCTGGCTGCCGCCGTCAATTCCATTATACCATACCCGTTCCGCAATCGTGGAAATTTTCGATTTCGGGGCGGTTTTCCTACTTTGTGGATATACGGGAGAAGGCTCAAAAATGTGCCATAATGGGCTTAGTTCATCGATGGATTATTCCAATCGAATGACCGGCCTGTATGGGATATGCTCCCCGGCGATGTAGCGCAATGACTTGCGGCAGGGAAATGGAGGAACCATGACCGCAACGAGCGTACCAAAGGGAGCGAAACGCCGTTGTGAGAGCCAGGGGCAGGAACGACATCAGGGAGAACCGGCGAAAATGAACACCGAATTGATACCGAAACACAACAATCCGATAGGGCATAGTCTACCCTATCCGTAATACTGCGGGGGATTTTCGGGCGGTTCTATGGCCGCTTTTTCCCTGAAAATCGCCCCGAAACACGACACTAAAATCTGCTATCCGTCTATTGCGGCTGTTACGGCTGAAATGGGCGGATTTTTGTTTAAGGAGGCACCATGCCGAGAATGCCGAAAAAGAGGAAGCTGGAACTGTCTTTCTTCCTCAATGAACGGGGGCGGGTAACGTACAACGACCTTTGCCGGAAATGCCAGCGAACTTGTAAGCAGAGTTTCCGGGCGGTCATTGTGGACTGCCCCCATTATCTTTCCAAACGCTCAAAACGAAAAGTAAAGGAGGACACCGATTGAATGGATGTTGAATTTATGACCGCAGACACCACCCTGCCGCCCTGTATGCCGCTGCCGAGAGCCATGCTGCGGCTCCCGATCAGCAGCACCGCAAAGGTCATGTACGCCCGGATGTTGGATATTGTTTTCCTGTCCGGCATAGAGGACACCAACGGGATTTTATTTATCCATTTCCCCATCGTGGAACTGGCGGCGGCACTTGCCCGCAGCACAATGACCGTGAAGCGTTCCCTGAATGAATTGGAGGACGCCGGACTGATACTGCGGGTGCGTCAGGGCTTCGGGGAACCCAACAAGATATATGTACTCATTCCAAAGAAGGAGGACAGACGCTTATGAATGAAAAGCTGGAAGCACTCAATCAGGAAATAGAGAAAACGGAAAAGAAGCTGCGGAGAGCGCAGCATGAAGAAAAGATATTGGAACACCAGATAAAGGCGTTGACACGGAAGGAACGGACACACCGGCTTTGTACCAGAGCCGCCATGCTGGAAAGCTACCTTCCCCACCCGGAAGCTATCACGGATGAACAGGTCAGTTTGTTCTTGAAGCTACTGTTCCGGCAGGACAGCACCCGGCAGCTTATGGAAAAAGTGTTCGCCGGAAACGGCGATTTTCAGGGAGAGGACAAAGGCCGGGAACGGCCATAATTGCTTCCAGAGCCGCAGCCCGTGGGCTACCCCTCTGAAAGAGGGCGCAACTATACACCACCTGAAGGTAGTGTGTTGCGCCCTGCCGGGGGCTTCCTGCGGAAAGCGGATGATTGCCCGCAGCGTTCCGACTCCTGCCAATCATCACAGGGGAAGCTACACTTCCCCTGCGCTGGCTGCCGCCAGCTACCCCTTTGTGGACTTGCCGCCCGGAAGCACCTTGCGTTGCAAGCTGTTCCGTTCAGCAAGTTTAAAATTCATTCATAAATTTTCTGTTGACACCCAATCCGAATGTGAATATAATGTACTTGTACATACAGTACATTTTAAAGTGAAGGCGGTGAAGCATGGAAATCATAATCAGCAATAATGCAAATAAGCCAATATACGAGCAAATAACAACACAGATTAAAGCTATGATAATGAGTGGAGAATTGCAAGCAGGAGACGCCATCCCCTCAATGCGTTCATTGGCTAAATCTATTCACGTTAGCGTTATAACCGTCCAAAAGGCGTATGAAGATTTGCAAAGGGATGGTTTTATTGAAACAACTGTTGGCAGAGGTAGTTTTGTATCAGCACGAAACAAGGAATTTTATCAAGAAGAACAGCAACGTATTGCCGAAGAACATTTGCAAGCTGCCGCTAATATTGGACGTGTAAGCAACATTCCTTTATCTAAACTAACGGAATTGCTCACAATGTTTTATATGGAGGACGAATAAAATGAATTATGCTTTGAAACTTGATAATGTATGCAAGACCTATGAAACGTCAGATTTTCTTTTGGATAATGTGTCTTTTGAAGTACCTATGGGGTCTGTTATGGGGTTCGTTGGGGAGAATGGTGCTGGTAAGACAACAACCATAGGCTGTATTTTGAATACGCTGTTCCGCAATTCTGGTTCCATTCAAATCTTTGAGAAAGAAATGAAAGACGAGGATACCGTATTGAGGAATGATATTGGTGTTGTCTATGATGGGGATAATTTCCCGAAATACCTTACTGCCAAACAAATTTCCGAGATTATGCAAGGAATTTTCTCTCAATGGGATAATAGTTTGTTTCAAAAATATTTAAAAACATTCCGGCTAAACGAGAAACAGAAAATTGGAAAATATTCAAAAGGAATGACAATGAAATTGGCAATCGCAGTCGCATTATCGCATCATCCGAAGTTGCTAATTTTAGATGAAGCTACCAGTGGCCTTGACCCTATTATGAGAGATGAGATGTTAGAGGTTTTTCTGGACTTTGTTGGTGAGGACGATCATTCTATTTTACTTTCTTCTCATATCACAAGTGATTTGGAAAAAATAGCAGATTACATTACTTTCATCCATCAAGGGCGCATTATTCTAACCGAGTCAAAAGATAATCTGATTTATAAATATGCCATATTGCGTTGCAAAGAGAAACAATTTGAAAATTTAGATAAAAGTGACATTCTTGCTTATCGCAGACAAGATTATCAGATTGATGTGCTGGTTAATAATAAGGAAGCCGCCGAACGAAAGTATGCTGGTATTGTTATTGACCATGCAACGATTGATGAAATAATGCTAATACTGGTAAAAGGAGAACAGAAATGAAAGGTCTTTTGAAAAATAATTTCTATGGAGTTATTGAAAACCTGAAAATCGCACTTGCATTTGTAATGCTTGTAGGTGTACTTTTACTTATAACAGGGGAAGCAACATTGCTTTCTGCTTTTTCTCTCATAGCTCCACCGATAATTGCACTTTTGATGGTTTCATGTGTGCGTAAAGAAAGCGCATCTAAATGGGAAAAATATAAACTCACTCTCCCGGTTAGACGAAAAGCCATTATTGAAAGTCAATATATTAGTCATACAATATGGAGTATATCTGGGGTTGTGATTGTGGTTGTTTTTATGACCCTCACAGTTTTTATTCATGGCGACCAATACTTTTATTATGGTTTCCGTGACGCTATCACATTAGTATTAGGCGGCGGAATACTGGCTATTCTAATTGGAGCCTTTTCTTATCCACTTTACTATTTATGGGGAGCAGAGAAAACAGAAGTCATTCTGATTATAAGTGTGATTGGTTCGATAGGCATAGTATTCGCATTGACTATGTTAGTTAATACATTTTCTGATGGAAATGTTTCAGATACTTTGTACTATATCAGCTTATTGGTTGTCACGGCAATCACTATAATTACTTTTATATTCTCTTGTGTTTTGACAAAACAAATTTTTCAACACTGCGAATATTAAATTGAAATCGGGCCAACCTGACCCGAACTTTCAAAACTGAATACCAGCCGCCACCGGCGGCACCACCGAGCAGGAAATCTTGAAACAGGTTCCCTGCTCTTTTTTTGCCTGGACGCCGGGAGAAAGGAGGACACGACTTGCCATGCCCGCACTTTGATGTGAAAATCATCCAGCGCAGCAAGCGCCAGTCAGCCGTTGCGTCTGCCGCCTACCAGAGCGGGGAACGGCTGTTTTCTGAATACGACCAGAAGCAGAAATACTATTCCCATAAAAGTGAAATCGTCCACACCGAAATCATGCTGCCGCCCCATGCCCCGCCGGAGTACGCAGACCGGAATACCTTGTGGAACGCCGCCGAAGCCATAGAAAAACAATGGAACTCCCAGCTTGCCCGGAGGTTCGTGCTTGCCATACCGAGGGAACTTCCCCGGTCACAGTACGCCGACCTTATCCGGGACTACTGCCGGGAGTTTTTTGTTTCCAAAGGCATGATTGCTGACTTTGCCATCCATGACAAGGGGGACGGAAATCCCCACGCCCACATCCTTCTTACCATGCGGGCGATGGACGAAACCGGGAAATGGCTCCCTAAGAGCCGGAAGGTCTACGACCTTGACGAGAACGGCGAGCGTATCCGGCTTGCGTCCGGCAGATGGAAAAGCCACAAGGAGGACACCGTGGACTGGAACGACCAGAAGTACGCCGAGATATGGCGGCAGGGCTGGGCTGACACAGCAAACCGCTATCTGGAAGCCATCGGCAGCCCGGAGCGCCTTGACCTTCGCTCCTATGCCCGACAGGGGATTGATAAAATCCCCACCGTCCACATGGGGCCAGCGGTCAGCCAGTTGGAGAAGAAAGGCATACAGACCAACATCGGCAACCTGAACCGGGACATCAAAGCCGCCAATTCCCTCATGCAGTCTATCCGGCAGATGGTACGCAGCTTAAAGGGCTGGCTGTCCGGCCTGAAAGAGAAAAAAGCGGCGCTGCTGGAAGCACTGGAACAGGCAAAGGAGCCGACCATCCCCGAACTGCTTTCCCGGTATCTGGATATGCGGAGTGAGGAACGCACCGGCTGGACTTCCAAGGGGAAGCTGAAAGGCACTGTTGGCGATTTCAACAAGGTCATGGAAGCCCTTGATTTCCTGCGGCAGAAAGAGATTTCCACCGTGGAGAGCCTTGACGCCTATCTGGATGAAGCCAGCGCACAGGCCGTTTCCATCCGTGAGGAAATCAGGCCGATGGAGAAACGTGTGAAAGAGATTGACCGGCTGCTTTTCCATATCGGGAACTTTGAAGCAAACAAGCCGGTTCATGCGAAATATGCTGCTATCCGCTGGAAGAAACCCAAGGAGAAATTTGCCGCCGACCATAAGGAGGAACTGGACGCCTACAACGCTGCCCTGCGGTATTTCAAGGTTCACCTTGATGGGGCGAAGTACAGCACGAAGAAGCTGGCCGGGGAACAGGCACAGCTTTCAGAGAATATCGCTTCCAAGACGGAAGCACTGACTGCCGTACAGGAGGATGTGAAGATTTTGCGGGATGTGCGCCACTGGCTCAATCAGGTTTTGCCATCCGAGCAGTACCGCCAGACCGCAGAGCCGGGAAAGAAACCATCCATCCAGCAGGCAGTCAAAGGCCGGGAGCAGCGTATCCGGGAGGAACAGGCAGAGAAACGCCAGACGCCCCGCCGCCAGCAAAAACAGGATATGGAACTTTAACCAATCAGGCGCTTGCTATTTTCCCCGTGAGAATGGCAGGCGCTTTTCTTATTTTCAGGAGGATTTGCCTATTGAACGTATTTGAAGCCGTGAAGCAGTCTGTTACCACCCGGCAGGCTGCTGAGCATTACGGTATCCGGGTAGGAAGAAACGGGATGTGCGTCTGCCCCTTCCATGACGATAAAAATCCCAGCATGAAGGTTGACCGGCGCTTCCATTGCTTCGGCTGTCAGGCAGACGGGGATGTGATTGACTTTGTTTCCCGTCTGGAAAACGTCAGCCCCAAGGAAGCCGCCCTCATGCTGGCGCAGGACTTCTCCATCCCCTATGAGGATAAGGAGCCGCCAAGCAGGAGCCGCCGCCCCCAGCCCCGGCAGGAAAGCCCGGAGCAACAATTTAAGCGCATGGAACGCCACTGTTTCCGGGTACTGTCCGACTATCACAATCTGCTGCGCCGCTGGAAGCGGGACTATGCCCCCAAGACACCGGACGAGGAATGGCACCCGCTTTTCGTGGAAGCCTTGCAGAAACAAGCCCATGTGGAATATCTGCTGGATGTGCTGCTGTTCTCCGACATAGAGGAACGGGCTGCCCTGATTGCCAGCTACGGAAAGGAAGTGAGGAACCTTGAGCGGAGAATGGCAGACCTTGCCGCCCGAACTGCGGCAGGCCGTGACAGACACCATCGAAGCCGCACCCCCGCCCCGGAGCGTTGAGGAAGTCAAGGCCATGCTGGAAAGCACCGAGAAAGGCGGCGTGCGGAACAGTATCCACAACTGCCTTACCGTGTTCCAGTATGACCCCATCCTTTCCGGGGCGGTTGCGAAAAATCTCCTGACCGAGCGCATTGACCTTCTAAAGCCCATCGGCAGGAAACGCAGAACCGGCAGCAAGGCCATGACCGACACGGATATGAAATATATCCGGCTGTATCTGGAAGATACCTACGGCCTGACCAGCGAGAAAAAGATAGCAGACGCCGCCGATCTGGCCGCAGACGCCAACAGCTACCATCCCATCCGGGACTATCTGAGCGGCCTTGTCTGGGACGGGAAAGAGCGTATCCGCTACTGCCTGCGGCACTTTCTGGGAGCCGACACGGACAACTTCACTTACCATTCACTGCGGCTGTTCCTGCTGGGAGCCATCCACCGGGCTTTCAGCCCCGGCTGTAAGTTTGAGGTCATGCTCTGTCTGGTAGGCGGTCAGGGAGCCGGGAAATCCACCTTCTTCCGGCTGCTGGCCGTAAAGGACGAGTGGTTTTCCGATGATTTGCGGAAGCTGGACGATGATAACGTGTACCGGAAGTTACAAGGCCACTGGATAATTGAAATGTCGGAGATGATTGCCACTGCCAACGCCAAGAGCATAGAGGAAATCAAGTCATTTTTAAGCCGCCAGAAGGAGGTCTATAAAATCCCCTACGAAACCCACCCGGAGGACAGGCTGCGGCAATGCGTGTTTGGCGGGACTTCCAATGCGCTGGACTTCCTGCCCCTTGACCGTTCCGGGAACCGGCGCTTCCTGCCGGTCATGGTCTACCCTGAACAGGCCGAGGTACACATTTTGGACGATGAAGCCGCTTCCAGAGCCTATATCGAACAGGTATGGGCGGAAGCCATGACGACCTACAAAAGCGGCGATTTTAAGCTGTCTTTTACACCCGAAATGATACAGTACCTCAAAGAACACCAGCGGGATTTCATGCCGGAGGACACCAAGGCCGGGATGATACAGGCATACCTTGACCGCTACACCGGCAGCGCCGTATGCTCCAAGCAGCTTTTTAAGGAAGCCCTGAACCACCCCTTTGACGAGCCGAAGCAATGGGAAATCCGGGAAGTCAACGACATCATGAACCACTGTATCACGGGATGGAAGTATTTCTCCAATCCCCGGATATTTGAAGGATACGGCAGGCAAAAGGGCTGGGAACGGGAAGCCCCGGCAACGGGCGCTGACAACGGGCGTGAAAAAACGCCGGACGGATTTGTGGAAGTGACCGAGCAGATGGAACTTCCCTTCTGAAAAATCCGGGGAAACCACAGCCGGTTGCCGACCCCGTTGCTATCCCGTTGCCGAGCCGGTTGCCGGGAAAAAGCCCGTAACTGCGGGCTTTTCTCCCCTCTGACAACCAAAGCAACAGAAAAATAAAAGAAAAAGTAAATAAACAGTAACCCGCCAGACAGAGATTGTTTTCGAGGTTTTTTGAAGCCCGTTGCCGGACTTCGTTGCCGACCCTCTCCTGTCTGGCTTATTTCATTTATGGAGGTAACTGCCTATGGCAAAAAGCAAAACTGAAATCCATGTCACAACGGTATTTGACGGCGAACTGGACGCTACGGACGTTTTCGTGAGCCTGATTGCACAGAAATACAGCCAGAGAAATGATAAAGAATATCTTGTGAAAAAGCAAGATTTAGAGTATAATAAAGACAAGGTTCAGCATGACCGTGTTCCGTCTGGATTGTGCGGGTAAATGGTTATGATGAACGGAATGGAATATACAGGCATGGACGCAATACTGGCGGGCAGCTTCCGGGCGGCTATCTATTGCAGGCTTTCCAAGGACGATGACCTTGACGGGGAGAGCGCCAGCATTGCAAACCAGCGGGATATGCTGGAAAACTACTGCGAGAAGCAGGGATGGGAGGTTGTTGCAGTCTATCAGGACGATGGCTACACGGGGCTGAACATGGAGCGCCCCGACCTGAAACGGATGTTGAAAGCCATCGAGCGCAGGCAGGCCAACCTTGTGATAACGAAAGACCTATCCAGACTGGGTAGGAATTACTTGCAGACCGGCTTCCTGATTGAAGATTTCTTTCCCCGCCACGGCGTCCGGTATATCGCCATGAATGACGGTATCGACACCATGCGGGACAACAACGACATTGCACCGTTCAAGAATATCCTCAACGAGATGTACAGCAAGGACATTTCCAAGAAGGTTCATTCCTCTTATCTGCTGAAAGCCCAGAAAGGCCAGTTTACCGGCTGCCTTGCCCCCTTCGGCTACCAGAAAGACCCGGAGGACAAAAACCACCTGCTGATTGACGAGGAAACAGCTCCCATTGTCCGGCGTCTGTTTGCATGGGCGCTGGAAGGACACGGCCCCAACTACATCCGGCGCAGGCTGGAAGAAGAAAAAATCCCCTGCCCGACCTACTGGAACCGGGTACGGGGGCTGCGGAACGTGTCAACCAAGTGGGAAAAGAAAGACCCGGTAAACGGGCGGTATATCTGGGACTTTACCGTGATTAAGGACATCCTGATGAACCCCGTCTACACCGGCGCTATCGCTTCCCAGAAGAAGGAATACCGCTTCAAAATCGGCACCATCGGGGAGAAAAAGCCGGAGGAATGGATTGTCGTGGAGAACCAGCATGAGCCGCTTGTTGACCGCAAGACCTTTGACATCGTGCAGCGCAAGCTGAAATCCCGGCAGCGCCCCCGCCAGACCGGGGAAATCAGCCTGTTTGCGGGGCTTATCAAATGCGGCGAGTGCGGGAAGTCGCTGACTATCCGCTACACCAACGAGAAGCACCCGAAGCAGATTTATTCCTGTAAGACCTACAACGCCTACGGAAAGCAGCACTGTTCCCAGCACCGGGTTGAGTACGACACCCTGTACCGGCTTGTCCTGAACAAAATCCGGGAGTGCGCCAGAGCAGCCCTGATGGACGGGGAGGCCGTTGCCGGGAAGCTGTCCGACACCTGCGAAGCCGAGCAGAAAGGCCAGCGGGAAGCGTTAGAGCGTTCCCTTGCCAAAGACGAGGAACGGATTGACGTTCTGGAAAAGATGGTGCTGCGGCTGTATGAGGACATGGTTGCCGGACGTATCAGCGAAGCGAACTTCAATCTGCTGATGGAAAAGACGCAGAAGGAACAGGCCGAGTTGAAAACAAGGGTTGAGGAAGGCCGGAAGAAGCTGGCCGATGAAATCCGGCTTGCGTGTGACGCCCGCCAGTGGGTAGAAGCCATTCAGGAATACGCCGACATCACGGAACTGGACGCCGCCACCCTCAACCGCCTGATTAAAGAAATCGTTGTCCATGAGAGCATAGACAGCGATAAGACAAGACACATTTCTATCGAAATTCATTTCAATCTCAAACCCATCCCGGAAGTGGAGCAGGTCACAGCCTGACCTGCCCCGCCGGGGCGGTTCTTAAAAAACTCCATAGATATTTCTTGACACGCCGCCGCCCGCCATCGAGCCGGTTTCCTACACCTATTTGGGTATGAAACAGCTCATGGCGGGCGGCGGCGTTGCCCTTATCGGGACGACCCTTGTACCCCTGCTTGCCAACCTGTTCAGCTAAGAAGCGCGGGTAAAGGCTTATGCAGAGCATACTTGACGCGATTAACGAATGGATAAAGGAAATCCTCATAGGAGCCATAAACGGTAATCTGTCAACTATGTTCGGGGACGTGAACGAGAAAGTCGGCACTATCGCCGCAGAGGTAGGGCAGACCCCGCAAGGGTGGAACGCGGGTATCTTCTCCATGATACGCACGTTATCGGAGAACGTAATCGTACCCATTGCGGGGCTTGTCATTACCTACGTCCTATGCTATGAGCTTATCAGCATGGTAACGGAAAAGAACAATATGCACGACGTTGACACTTCCATGTTTTTTAAGTGGGTATTCAAGGCTTACGTCGCAGTCTACCTTGTGACGCATACCTTTGACATCACTATGGCGGTGTTCGATATGGCGCAGCACGTTGTTTCCGGCGCGGCGGGGGTAATCGGCGGCAGCACAAATATTGATGTTGCCGCCGCCCTGTCGTCCATGCAGAGCGGGCTTGACGCTATGGAAATCCCCGAACTGCTCTTACTTGTCATGGAAACAAGCCTTGTGAGCTTGTGCATGAAGATAATGTCCGTACTGATAACCGTTATCCTCTACGGCAGAATGATAGAAATTTACCTTTACTGTTCGGTATCGCCTATCCCGTTTGCAACATTCACTAACCGGGAATGGGGACAGATAGGAAACAACTACCTAAAATCCCTGTTCGCTATCGGCTTTCAAGGCTTCCTCATAATGGTATGCGTCGGCATTTACGCCGTACTGGTGAACAACATGATAATAGCGGACAACCTGCACAGCGCGATTTTCTCCCTTGCAGCCTATACCGTTATCCTCTGTTTCTCCCTGTTCAAATCCGGCGCATTGGCAAAATCCATTTTCAACGCTCATTAGAAATGAGAAAAGCCACCTTTTACAAGTTGGCTCAACTGGTAGAGTTATTTAGTTTTAAGGTCTGCCAGACTTATTATTTGTGGGGTCATTCATTACATAAGTCTGACCGGGTTTCTGCGTTGGAGGCATTGGTTCGCCCTTAACAACAGTAACTTCTTTATTGAGTTTACCACCGCGAGGGCCAACAACACCATACTGTCCAGACGCAGGAGCCTTTTCACCAGGTTTAAGTCCCATAAGTATTTCTCCTTTCTAAATTATTAGCACTCGATACAGATGAGTGCTAATAAAGCATAACACTAAATATAGAACTTGTCAAGACGAAAATACAATATTTTGAAAGGAGGTTTTCACTTGGCGTATGTACCCGTACCCAAAGACTTATCCAAAGTCAAGACAAAAGTAGCGTTCAACCTTACCAAACGGCAGATTATATGTTTTGCGGTAGCCCTCATTATAGGCTTGCCGCTTTTCTTTCTGCTCAAAGACAGCACAGGCACAAGCCTTGCGTCTATGGCTATGATTGCGGTCATGCTGCCTTGTTTCCTCTTTGCCATGTATGAAAAGCATGGACAGCCCCTTGAAGTGGTGGTGAGGAACATCATACGGACGAAATTCATAGCCCCAAAGGAACGACCATATAAGACCGAAAATCTATATGCTGCCCTTGAACGGCAGAGAAAACTTGAAAAGGAGGTATCAGCGATTGCAAAAGGAAACACGAAGAAACAGCGCGGCGGTAAACGCGCCCGCAAAGGCTAACCCGCCCCGCAAGCTCACCCGCGCCGAGAAGAAACAGATTGCGGAAATCATCAGACAGGCAAAGGGCGACGGGAAAGCGCACACCGCGCAGCAGACAATCCCCTATATCCAGATGTACCCGGACGGTATCTGCAAGGTTACGGAACGGAAATACTCAAAGACCATAGCCTTTGAAGATATTAACTATCAGCTTGCACAAGCAGATGACAAGACCGCCATTTTTGAGAACTGGTGCGACTTCCTCAACTACTTTGACGCTTCCGTTTCGGTGCAGCTCTCTTTCATCAATCAGGGGACGCAGCGGGGCGAAGCGGAGAAATCTATCCATATCCCAGCACAGGACGACGCTTTCAATTCTATCCGCAGCGAATACCGAGATATGCTGAAAAACCAGCTTGCAAAGGGCAATAACGGGCTTGTCAAAGCAAAATATATCACCTTTGCCATTGAAGCCGACAGTCTGGGCGCGGCGAAATCCCGCCTTGCCCGTATCGAAACGGACGTACTCAACAACTTTAAGCTCTTGGGCGTGTCTGCCCGCCCCATGACAGGCTATGAACGCCTTAAAATGCTGCATGGGATTTTCCACCCGGAGGGCGGGCAGTTTGCCTTTGATTTTTCGTGGCTTGCCCCGTCCGGGCTTTCCACAAAGGACTTTATCGCCCCCTCCTCTTTCCGTTTTGGCGAGGGGCGTTACTTCCGCATGGGGCGCAAAATCGGCGCGGTTTCATTCCTTGAAATCCTTGCCCCGGAATTAAACGACCGTATCTTATCCGACATACTGGACTTGGAAACGGGCGTTATCGTCAATCTGCATATCCACAGTATCGACCAGACCGAAGCCATAAAGACAATCAAGCGGAAAATCACTGACCTTGACAAAATGAAAATCGAGGAACAGAAGAAAGCTGTCCGTTCCGGCTATGACATGGATATTATACCGTCCGACCTTGCCACTTTCGGTAGCGAAGCGAAGAACCTCTTACAGGACTTGCAGAGCCGGAATGAAAGAATGTTCCTCTTGACGTTCCTTGTGGTGAACATGGCGGACACGAAGCGGAAACTGGAAAATGACGTGTTCGCGGCGGCGGGCATTGCACAGAAGAACAACTGCGCCCTCACCCGCCTTGACTACCAACAGGAAGCGGGGCTTATGTCCTCTGTACCGCTTGGGGAGAACCTTATCCCCATTCAAAGGGGGCTTACCACTTCAAGCACAGCTATCTTTATCCCCTTTATCACACAGGAGCTTTTTCAGACGGGCGCGGCTTTATACTACGGCTTAAACGCCCTTAGTAACAACATGATACTCTGCGACCGCAAGCAGCTAAAGAACCCCAACGGCTTAATCTTGGGGACGCCGGGAAGCGGGAAATCCTTTGCGGCAAAGCGGGAAATGACAAACGCTTTCCTCATTACGGACGACGATATTATCATCTGCGACCCGGAAGCAGAGTATTTCTCCCTTGTGCAGCGGCTTGACGGGCAAGTGATACGCTTGTCGCCTACGGGCAAGGGCATTGACGGGAAGCCCCAGTATGTGAACCCTATGGATATTAACCTCAACTATTCCGAGGACGACAGCCCCCTTGCGCTGAAATCCGACTTTATCCTCTCCCTCTGCGAGCTTGTCATAGGCGGTAAGGAGGGCTTGCAGCCTGTCGATAAGACCGTCATTGACCGCGCTGTTAGGAACGTGTACCGCCCTTTCCTTGCAGACCCCGACCCGGAGAAAATGCCTATCTTGGGCGACCTCTACGACGAGCTTTTGAAGCAGCCGGAGCCGGAAGCGGCGCGTATCGCGGCGGCATTGGAGCTTTACGTTTCCGGGAGCCTTAACGTATTCAACCACCGTACCAACGTGGAGCTGAACAACCGCCTTGTCTGCTTTGACATCAAGCAGCTTGGGAAGCAGCTCAAAAAGTTAGGTATGCTCATTGTGCAAGACCAGACGTGGAACAGGGTAACAATCAACCGGGCAGAGAAAAAGACGACCCGCTACTACATGGACGAGTTTCACTTGCTGCTCAAAGAGGAACAGACGGCAGCTTATTCCGTAGAGATTTGGAAGCGTTTCCGTAAATGGGGCGGCATACCCACCGCCATTACGCAGAACGTCAAAGACCTTTTGGCGAGCCGGGAAGTGGAGAACATCTTTGAGAACAGCGATTTTGTCCTCATGCTCAATCAGGCACAGGGCGACCGTACTATCCTTGCAAAGCAGCTCAACATTTCCCCGCAGCAGATGAAATATGTCACCCACACCGAAGCGGGCGAGGGGCTTATCTTCTACGGGAACGTGGTGCTGCCCTTTGTAGACCGCTTCCCGAAAGACACCGAGCTTTACCGGGTAATGACGACGAAGCCGGAGGAAGTAGGCGAAGCATGAACGGGCTGAAAACTGACACCATCATCAACCGCGACGCGCTCTATGCCTTGCGGGAGCTTCCAGAGGAAAGCGTACACTGTTGCGTCACAAGCCCGCCCTACTACGCACTTAGGGACTACGGGCTTGATATGCAGATTGGACGGGAGGACACGCCGGAGCAGTACATTGACAGGCTTACCGAAGTTTTCCGCGAACTGCGCCGGGTACTGCGTTCCGACGGTACTTTCTGGCTGAATATCGCGGACACCTACTGCGGCACAGGGAATAAAGGCTACCATGCAGACCCGAAGAACCCCAAAGGGAGAAACGGTCAAGCCGTATCAATCGCAAGACAGGCGGCGGGCTGCAAACAAAAGGACTTAATCGGTATTCCGTGGCTCTTGGCTTTTGCCCTACGCGCTGACGGGTGGTATTTAAGGAGCGATATTATTTGGCAGAAAGAGAACCCCATGCCGGAGAGCGTGAAAGACCGCCCTACCCGCTGCTATGAACATATCTTTCTGCTTACGAAGTCAAAGAAGTATTTCTATGACGCAGCCGCCATAGCCGAGCCGTTAGCCCCTACAACGGCGGCGCGGTACCGTACCGGGCGCAGCGCGGGACAGAAATATGCGGACGAAGTACCCGGACAGGGGAAAGTACAGGGGCTTAACCGGGCAAGGAGCGGCAGCTACTACGACGAAGCCCTCATGCCGACCATGCGGAACAGGCGGGACGTGTGGCTTATCAATACCGTACCCTACAAGGGCGGGCATTTCGCCGCGTTCCCGCCGAAGTTAGCCGAAACCTGTATCAAGGCGGGCTGTCCGAAAGGCGGCGTTGTGCTTGACCCCTTTTTCGGAAGCGGCACGACGGGGGCAGCCGCGAAACAGCTTCACAGGCATTATATAGGCATTGAGATTAACGCCGAGTATTGCGCCCTTGCAAGGGCGCGGATTGGAGGGACAGAAAAATAAAACAGTATAAAGCGCGTGAGAAAGTCACGCAGAAAATGACCCGCGAGGGGGCTGTCGAGGTAAACGCCGCCACCGGGAAAAAGAAACGTATCAGCAAGCGGATAAGGGACGCGGACTTTGCAAAGACCGAAGCACCGCAGCCGCCGGAACAGGCAGCGCAGCCCCTACCGGGCGGCGCAACTTCCCCGCCCTTAACCGACACGCCGCCACTTCCCCATGCGCCGGGGGCAGAACGGGAACAGGACACCGCCGCAGCCGAGCGCGTCTTGGAGCGTATCGACGGGGCGCGTACCAGAAAGGCGAGCAAAAAGGCGGCGAGGAAAGCACAGGCAGAAGCCACAGCAAAAGAAAAATCTTCCCGCTTGCAGTTTACCGACGAGGAACGGGCAACGCCGGAGCTTGAAAGATATATCCGTAAATCGGACAAAGCCGCCGACCGTTTGGACGCGGCAAGGGCGGCAATCCCCAAAGAAAAGAAACTGATAAAGGAGCGCACCTTTGACGAAGCTACCGGGAAAGGCAAGACCCGCCTACGCTTTGAGGAACGGGAAAAGCCCATAGGAAAGAATAAGCCCCACAATAACCCGCTATCCCGCCCCGCACAGGAAGCGGGTATTTTCGTCCACAACAAGATACATTCCGTTGAAAAGGACAATTCCGGCGTTGAGGGGGCGCACAAATCCGAAGAACTGGCAGAGCGCGGCGCAAAGTACGGGGCGAGGAAAGTCAAGGAGGGCTACCGCAGCCACAAGCTGAAACCCTACCGGGCGGCGGCAAAGGCAGAGAAAGCGGCGTTCAAGGCAAATGTGGATTTCCAGTACCACAAAGCCTTACATGACAATCCGCAGATTGCGAGCAATCCCCTTTCCCGCTTCATGCAGAAGCAGCAAATCAAGCGGCAGTATGCAAAGGCAGCGAAAAAAGGGGGCGCAGCCACAGCAAAAAAGGCAGCGGAGAATACAAGGAAAGCGGCAAAGAAAACCGCCGAGGAAACCAAACGGGCAATCGCTTTTGTAGGGCGGCACCCGGCGGGCGTATGTATCGCCGTTGCCGCGCTGCTCTTATTCATCATGGTATCGGCGGGGCTTTCCTCTTGCGGTTCCATGTTCTCCGGCTTGATGAACGGCATACTTGGGACTTCCTACACGTCGGAGGACAGCGACCTTGTGGCGACGGAGAACAATTACGCCGCAAAGGAAAACGAGCTTCAGCAGCAGATTGACAATATCGAAAGCACCCACCCCGGCTATGACGAATACCGCTATGACCTTGACAGTATCGGGCATAACCCCCATGAGTTAGCGTCCTACCTCACCGCCCTTTTACAGACCTACACCCCGCAGAGCGCACAGGCAGAACTAAACCGCGTCTTTGCCATGCAGTACACCTTGACGCTGACGGAAGAAACGGAAATCCGCTACCGCACAGAAACAAGCACCGACCCGGAAACAGGGGAAACGACCACCGAGGAAGTACCCTACGAGTACCATATCCTTAATGTGAAGCTGACGAACAAGCCCATTTCCGAGATTGCGGAGGAACTTCTAACGCCACAGCAGCTTGAAATGTACCGCGTCTATCTGGAAACAAGCGGAAACAAACCGCTGATTTTCGGCGGCGGCTCCCCCGATATGGGCGCGTCCGAGGATTTAAGCGGCGTACAGCTTGTAAACGGCACACGCCCCGGCAACACCGCCGTTGTAGACCTTGCAAAGCGGCAAGTCGGCAACGTGGGCGGGCGACCCTTTTGGAGCTGGTACGGATTTAACAGCCGCGTGGAATGGTGCGCCTGTTTCGTTTCATGGTGCTACAATCAAGCCGGAAAGAGCGAGCCGCGCTTTGCCGGGTGCCAGTCACAGGGCGTACCCTGGTTCCAGTCACGCGGGCAATGGGGCGCGAGGGGCTATGAGAATATCGCCCCCGGCGACGCTATCTTTTTCGACTGGGACGGGGACGGGAGCGCAGACCATGTGGGGCTTGTTATCGGAACGGACGGGGAGCGCGTCTATACCGTCGAGGGCAATTCCGGCGACGCCTGCAAGATAAAGAGCTACCCCGTCAATTACTCCTGTATCAAAGGCTATGGGCTGATGAACTGGAATTAACATATTTTTGAGCAAAGAAAGGAGAAATTTATTTATGGCTATGAACAAAATTGAACGTATCGACAGGGAGATTGCAAAGACCCGCGAGAAAATCACCGAGTACCAGAACAAATTAAGGGGGCTTGAAGCGCAGAAAACCGAAGCGGAAAACCTGCAAATCGTACAGCTTGTGCGCTCCATGCGCCTTTCCCCGCATGAGCTTTCCGCTATGCTTTCCGGGGGCGGTATTCCGGGCATGGAAGCCGCGCCGGGCTACCCCGCAGAACCCGCAGACCATGACACCGAAGAAATGGAGGACACCGAGAATGAATAAGAAAATCCTTAGAACCTTGACCGCACTTTGCGCCGCCCTTGTACTTATGGGCGGCTTTTCCGTCACCGCTTTTGCACAGACCCCGGAGGGAGAGGACGACACCAACGACAGCGGCGTTGTCTACGAGGAACCCCAAAAGGAAGAACCCCTTACCCCGGACGGGAACGCGACCCTTGTAGACGATTTCGGCGGCAACAAGCAGCTTATCACCGTAACGACCAAAAACGGCAATTACTTTTATATCCTCATTGACCGGGACGACGAGGGCGAGGACACCGTACATTTCCTTAATCAAGTGGACGAAGCCGACCTCTTAGCACTTATGGAGGACGGAAGCACCGAAGCAGCCCCGCCCGCCGTTTGCAGTTGCACCGATAAATGCGAAGCCGGAAAGGTAAATGTGAGCTGCCCTGTCTGCAAGGACAACATGACCGCTTGCAGTGGCAAGGAAGCGGAGCCGGAAACCGAGAAACCAACAGAGCAGCCCAAAGAGAAAGGCAATACAGGCGGGCTTGTGCTTTTCCTTGTCGTGGCACTTCTTGGCGGCGGGGGCGCGTTCTATTATTTTAAGTTTATGAAGCCAAAGCAGAACGTCAAGGGCGACACCGACCTTGAAGATTTCGATTTTGACGATTACGACGAGGACGAGGGGGACGGGCTTTCTGATGAAGAACAGGAGGACGAGGAAGCATGAGGCTTTTCACCGAAAATCCTTTGGAAAAAATGATGGTACAAAGACCCACCGGGCGGCGTGACAGTGCGCCGCCCGTTCCAAAATCCCCGGCGTGTGTGCGCTGCCCTTATAAGGCGCAATCCCCCTGTATCGGCTATTGTCTGAAACAGGCACAGGAGAAGAAGCACACCGCGCCGGAACGCTGAAAGGAGGATTTTTTCATGGCACTTAGACTTGTGATTGCAGAAAAGCCGAGCGTGGCGCAGACTATCGCCGCCGCGCTTGGCGTTAAGGAAAAGAAAGACGGATATATCGAGGGCGTCGGCTACCTCATTTCATGGTGCGTCGGGCATTTGGTACAGCTTGCGGAAGCTGCCGCCTACGGGGAGCAATATAAAAAATGGAGTTTTGACAGCTTACCCATTCTGCCGGAGGAATGGCAGTACGCCGTTGACCCGGACAAGGGGAAGCAATTCAAGACCTTAAAAGAGCTTATGCACCGCGCCGACGTTTCCGAAGTGGTGAACGCCTGCGACGCGGGGCGCGAGGGAGAATTGATTTTCCGCTTTGTCTACGAAGCGGCGGGCTGCAAGAAGCCCATGCGCCGCTTGTGGATTTCCTCAATGGAGGACGGGGCGATTAAGGCGGGCTTTGCTTCCCTCAAAGACGGGCGGGAATATGACGCGCTCTTTGCGTCTGCCCTCTGCCGCGCAAAGGCTGACTGGCTTATCGGCATTAACGCCACCCGGCTTTTCTCCTGCCTGTATGGAAAGACCTTGAACGTGGGGCGCGTCCAGACCCCGACCTTAAAAATGCTTGCAGACCGGGACGCAGCTATCAGCACATTCAAGAAAGAAAAATACTACCATGTGCGGCTTAATTTATCCGGCGCGGAAGCCGCAAGCGGGAAACTTTCTGACCGTTCCGAAGCCGAAGCATTGAAAAAATCCTGCGAAGCGTCGCGGGCTGTCTGCACTTCCCTTGTGAGGGAAAAGAAAACCGCAGCCCCGCCGAAGCTCTTTGACCTTACCTCTTTGCAGCGGGAAGCGAACCGCATTTTCGGCTACACCGCGAAACAGACCCTTGACCTTGCACAAGCCCTTTATGAAAAAAGACTGCTTACCTATCCGAGGACGGACAGCAGCTTTCTTACTGACGACATGGGCGGCACCGCAGCGGGCATTATCGCGCTGCTTTGCGAAAAGCTCCCCTTTATGGCGGGCGCGGACTTCACGCCGGAGGTTGCAAAGGTAACAGACAGTAAAAAAGTATCAGACCACCACGCAATCATTCCCACTATGGAGCTTGCAAAGGCTGACCCGGACGCGCTGCCGGAAAGCGAGAGAAATATCCTCACCCTTGCGGGGGCGCGTCTGCTCCTTGCCACCGCCGAGCCGCATATCTTTGAAGCGGTTACGGCGGTTTTCTCATGCGCCGATACGGAGTTTACGGTGCGGGGAAAGACTGTTATTTCTGACGGTTGGAAAGAGATGGAACGCAGATACCGGGCGACGCTGAAAGATAAGCCCGAAGCGGAGGACGGGGAAAATGCAGACGTGACGCTGCCGGAGCTTTCCGAGGGACAGGGCTTTCCTAACCCCGCCGCAAAAGTAACGGAGCATATCACAACGCCGCCGAAGCCCCACAGCGAAGCAAGCCTTTTGTCGGCTATGGAACGCGCCGGGAATGAGGACACCGACCCGGACGCAGAGCGCAAAGGGCTTGGAACCCCCGCCACCCGCGCCGCCGTCATTGAAAAACTGGTAAAGGGCGGCTTTGCAGAGCGCAAAGGCAAGCAGCTTATCCCCACGCAGAATGGAGCCGCCCTTGTATCAATCTTGCCGGATATGCTCACTTCCCCGCAGCTTACCGCAGAATGGGAAAACAATCTGACGCAGATAGCAAAGGGAGCCGCAGACCCCGGCGAATTTCTGTCCGGCATTGAAGCTATGGCGCGGGAGCTTGTGCGGACACACGCCGCAGCACTTGACGGGAAAAAGGATTTGTTCCGGGAGGAAAAGCCCTCTGTCGGCAAATGCCCCCGTTGCGGTTCCCCCGTCCATGAGGGGAAGAAAAACTATTATTGCAGCAACAAAGAATGTGCCTTTGTCATGTGGAAGAACGACCGCTTTTTCGAGGAACGCAAGACCGCTTTTTCCGCGAAGATTGCCGCCGCGCTCCTTAAATCCGGCAAGGCAAATGTAAAGAAGCTCTACTCCCCGAAAACAGGCAAGACCTACGACGGAACTATCGTTCTGGCTGACACTGGCGGAAAATACGTCAACTACCGTATCGAAGTACAGAAGAACTAAAAACTTGAATAGCAAGCATAGGAAGCGGGTACCCACTTCCGTAAATCCCCGTTGCGACGCTGACGCGCCGGACGGGGATTTTGCTTGTTGGGAAGTTTCCCAAACCCTCTTTTGCGGAGGGCTTCACCCTCTAAAAATTTTCAAAAATATTTGGCAGAAATGCGGGCGTACCCGTAGTAGACCATGCAGCCAAAAAATGCAGCTTATGACGCTGCCGCAGAGAAAGGAGGTTTTTCACTATGGCAAGTTTACGGGACACCGTAAAGGACTATCAAGACGAGCTTAGGGACGGTATCGCATGGGTGGCGTTCTGGAAACAGGGGCGTTCATGGAACGCGGAATATTTTCATCTTGATATGGACGATACGCTCTACCCGGAGGACAGGAGCCGGTTAGAGGAAATAAAAAGCATTGACCCCGCCGCCGTTATCTTAAACGGCTACTATTGCGGGCATTTAGGCGAGGACATGAGCCTTGACGAGCTGACCGCCGGAGTGCGTTACCACTACGAAAACAGCATGAACGACATTGACGGTTTTATCGGAGCGCATGACGACAGGCTTCCCCCGGAGGTTATCGAGGAAGCGAGGGCAGCCGCCCATGAAGCGGGGCTTCCCTTTTCCGAAAAGCCCTACCGGGACGGGGAGGATTTTAACCCCTATGTATTTGACGGGAGCATGAGCATTGAGGATTTTGAGCTTATGCACCGCATGATTGAAAAAGAAAGGAGCGAACAAATGGCAGAACCGATTTTAAGCGGCTATCTTTCCAATCTTGGGAAGTACACCGAGGGCAGACCCGCGGGCGAATGGGTGACATTCCCCACGACTGCCGAACATCTGAAAGAAGTCTTTGACCGTATCGGGATTGACTTCAAGCACTATGAGGAATGGCATTTCACAGAATTTCAATCCACTATCCCCGGCTTGACGGAGCATTTAAGCGAGTATTCCCACCCCGACGAGCTGAACTATTTAGGGAAGCTCTTGGAAATGCAGTTTGACGACGACCGGGAGAAATTCATTGCAGCCATTGAATACGGCGACCATGCCGACAGCTTACAGGACATTATCAACCTTGCACAGAACCTTGACTGCTACTGGATTTATCCGTCCGTCCACAATGAAGAAGAATACGGGCGTTATCTGGTTGATGAACTGGAAGAACCGGAACTTCCCGAAGAAGCGAAAAAGTATTTCATGTATGAGGAATACGGGCGGGACGCTTCCATTAACGACGACGGTATGTTTACCGAAAAGGGCTATATCTACAACAACCGCAACACCTTTACAGAATGGTACGACGGGCGCGACGTGCCGGAGGAATACCGGGTAACGCCGCAGCCCCCGCAGCCGGAAAGACCCGACCCGTCAAAGGTAGAAATGGACGCAGCCGCGCCGGGGCAGAGAACGGCGCAGACCGCAGAGCAGCCACAGGAGCCGCGCCCGGTTATCCCTATCGTGCTGACGAGCGAGAAGCCCGCCGAAAAGCTCAAAGAGATTACCGACCGTCTGGAACAGGGTATTGCGGAACTCTTTGACAGCGAGCGTTACCGGGAATATCTGAAAGTCATGTCAAAATTCCATAATTACAGCTTCCGAAACACCGTCCTTATCGCCATGCAGAAGCCGGACGCTTCCCTTGTGGCGGGCTTTTCCGCTTGGAAGAACAACTTTGAACGAAACGTGATGAAAGGGCAAAAGGGAATTAAAATCATTGCTCCGTCACCCTATAAAATCAAACAGGAAATGCAGAAAATCGACCCGCACACGCAGAAGCCCGTTATCGGCAAGGACGGGAAGCCCGTCACCGAGGAAAAGGAAGTCACCATACCCGCCTACAAGGTGGTATCCGTCTTTGACGTTTCCCAGACCGAGGGAAAGGAGCTGCCGGACATTGCGGTTGACGAGCTGACAGGCGACGTTGACCGCTACAAGGATTTTTTCGCAGCCCTTGAAAAGACCTCTCCCGTCCCGATTGGCTTTGAGCAGATACCGGGCAGCTCTCATGGCTACTACCACTTGGAGGACAAGCGCATTGCTATCAACGAGGGCATGAGCGAATTACAGACCTTAAAGACCGCTATTCACGAAATCGCCCATGCGAAGCTGCACGACATTGACCTCAACGCGCCAAAGGACGAGCAGCAGCCCCACGTTGACCGCCGCACCCGCGAAGTCGAAGCGGAAAGCGTCGCCTATACCGTCTGCCAACATTACGGGCTTGACACGTCGGACTACTCTTTCGGCTATGTCGCCGGGTGGAGCAGCGGGCGGGAGCTGTCCGAGCTGAAAAGCTCCCTTGAAACGATACGCAGCGCAGCCGCCGAGATTATCAATTCCATAGACGAGAACTTAGCGGAGCTGCAAAAGGCACAGGACAAGGAGCAGACCGCCGGACAGGAGCAGCCCACCAGAGAGGGACAGGAAGCCGCGCCGGAGAAGCCGGAGCCGGAAGCAGCCGCACCGGGAAAATCCGGCGCACAGGAAAAAGCGGGCGCAGCCCCGAAAGAAGCCTTTACCCCGGAAACGATTTACAGAGTGCGCCGGAACCTTTACAGCGACAGCCGGGAAAACAGCTACCTCTTGCAAGCCTATGTGACACAGGAGAACGGGCGGGCGAAAATGGGCGACGTGCTTTATACGGGAACGCCGGAGAAATGCCGCGAGCTTATGGGGCAGCTCAAAAGCGGCGAGCTGACCGAGGGCGACGTGAAGCAGCTTTACGCAAAGGCACAGGAAACGGCGCAGACCGCCGGACAGGACAAAGACACCTTTTCCATTTACCAGATAAAGGGCGGGGACGAAACAAGGGATTTCCGCTTTGAGCCATACGACCGCCTGCAGGCGGCGGGAAATGTGGTTGACAGGGCGAACTATGAGCTTGTCTATTCCGCGCCCCTTGCGCCGGAAACTTCCCTTGAAGATATTTACACCTGTTTCAATATCGACCACCCCAAAGATTTTAAGGGACACAGCCTTTCCGTTTCCGACGTGGTAGTGCTTCATCAGGACGGACAGGACGCGGCGCATTTCGTTGACAGTGTAGGTTTTCGGGAAGTGCCGGAGTTTTTACAGGAGCAAAAGCAGCTTACCCCGGACGACTTGGAAACGGGCGAAACTGTCAAGACACCGAGGGGGACTTTCCATGTGACCGCCATGAGCCGGGAGCAGATAGAAGCCGCCGGATATGGCTTTCACCACCAGTCGGACGACGGAAAGTATCTGATTATGGGGAATGGGACGCGGGCGTTTGCCGTTGCCGCAGAACAGGCGCAGCGGGACAATCCCTTGAAAACCGCCGAGCAGACCACAGAGCAGAACGGGAACATGATTGACGGTATCATCAACAACACCCCCACCGTTGACGAACTGGAAGCAAAGGTAAAGGCGGGCGAGCAGATTTCCCTTGTTGACCTGGCTAACGCTGTCAAAGCCGACAAGGAGCGCGGCAAGGGAGCGAAGCCGGAAAAGAAACCCTCTATCCGGGCGCAGCTTAGAGCCGACAAGGAAAAGGCACAGAAGAAAAACGCAAAGCAGAAGTCACAGGACTTGGAAAGGAGCTGACCCATGCCGGAACAGAGCAAATTTGAAAACATGGATTTGTTTGCTTCCCTTGAAGCGATTATGAAGCAGAACACAGGCTTTTACCAGAGCGACTTAGACATTGACAAAGAGATTATCGCAAAGGCGGCGGCAAGCCCCCACAGGGAGGACAAAACACTTTTGTGGTTCTGCCGCCCGTCCGGGACGCACTGTTTCCGGGAGCGCGACGTTTTCCTCAAAGACACCGCGCCCCACAACACATGGCGTTTCTACATGGAGCAGACAAGCGACCGCGTTCTTGCCTATGCAATCGAGCTGACGGGAAAGGAGCGCGGGAAAATCAAGGGCAATCTGTACGAACTGGACTACTCTAAACATTATGAGCGCGTCAAGGAAAAGGAGCTGCCCGCCGATACGGTGAAGCTGATTTATGAGCATGGGGAAAGGGTACAGGAAGCCGGGAGATATTTTGACGGAACCCCAGACCCGCAGCTTGGGAAATTTGAACGCTTTGAAGCCGTACCCAACGACCCGGACGCGCTGCAATCGCTCTTACAGGAAGAACGGCGCAGCCGGGAGCAGCTTTCGCCGGGGGATTTCAAGGCGCATATTGCCGCTTTGCGGGACGGGCTGATTGAAACGGAAGCGCGGCGCATTGTGCGAGAAATGAAGCGGCATTACGAGCCGAACAGCCCGAACAAGACCCATTTCATGGCAGAGCTTTCCCCGGCGTTCATGCGGCTTGCAGCCACAAAGGACACTGACCGCCTTTTCTCCATGCTGCCCTACAAGACCCTTTCCTTTTCCAAAATCGAGGGCAGACATGGGACGTATGCGCTGATTGACAAGGGGGAGAACCGGGAAAGGGAGATAAGGAAGCCCCGCCCCTCTATCCGGGCGCAGCTTAAAACAGAAAAGGCAAAGACCGCCCCGAAAAAGGCGGCGGCAAAGAATAAAAATCACGATTTGGAGGTGTGAACATGACAAAACTGACCGTAGAAGAAACAAACCTTTTGAGCATTTACAAGACCGGGAGCCGACAGGGGCTTGTCGTCGCCATGAACGCCGCGCTGCCCTTTATGGACGGGGAAATGCGGGGCTTTGCCGCCCGTACCCTCTCCAAAGTGGAAGCCATGACCGAAGCGGAGTTTGCGGGGCTTCCCATTTACGCCGCTGATGAAGTATGAGCGAGGTCAAGCGGCTGACGCCGCCCCAGAGCCGGAAAGTCAACGCCCTTGTGCGCCGGACGTGCTGCAACTGCGATAATGGAAACTGTATCTTACTGGACGACGGGGACGAGTGCGTATGTCCGCAGCTCATTTCCTATTCGCTTCTCTGCAAGTGGTTCCGGGCTGCGGTGCTTCCCGCCGATAAGCTGCTCTATGCGGAGCTTTACCAGACCGGGGACAGGAAGAAGTGTACCGAGTGCGGCGCGTCCTTTGCGTCAACCTCTAACAGCGTCAAATACTGTCCCGACTGCCGGAAACGTATCACCCGCAGACAGGCCGCCGAGCGTATGAGGAAAAGACGCGCCCCTGTTACGCAGTAGGCGCGGAAAATCCCTTGATTTACAGGGCTTTCCGGGCGTGAAAATCAGACAGACGATACTTTATACCTTTGCCCTCGAAAAGGGCGTTCTACTGCGTAACAATCCAATCTCTGCACCCATGAAAAAACCGGGGCGCGGTGGCTATGTGATAGCTACCGCGTCCCGGCTTTCTTTTGCCCTACAAATTCAAGAATTATAGATTTTGGACAAAATTTATTGTTCTAAGTCAAACCATTCATTATAAACTTTTACCGTTGCTTTATATGGCGTTGATTGCGTATCATATTTTTGCTTGAAATCCACACTTTTTACAATACTTTGTATTTCTATAAAATAAGATTTCTTAAATCGCTCTTTGTCTACTTTTCCGTCAAGGTATTTTTGACAAGCCTCATCATAAGCATTTAGAAATTCTTCCTTAGTAGACTCATAAACCATTTTAATCAATTCATCATTAAGCTCTTTATTATGGTTAATAATCAAATCCTCATAACGTGTTCTAGCATATGTAATGCGTTCCCTTATCTGCATTTCGACTTGAGCTTGTACTAATTTGTTGTACTTAAATGACAATAATATTGTACTACAAGCTGTTATAAATGACGCAATCCCTAATATGAGCGTTATTATATCACTTGTTTGCATTATTAGCCCCCTCTGAATTGCTTTGTGCCTTTATCTGGGCTTCAACTTGATTAACAAGTGCTAAAAAAGCGCTTACATCTTCAAACAATCCTTTTGTCTTTTCAGTGTGTATCTGCCTAAGTAGATTAACTATTTCTAACTGTTCCTGCACACTAAGCGGCTTATTATCTTTTGTAACCGATTTTAATGAATTTACGGTTTTTTGAAAATCCTGTGTTTTTTCTAATTCTGTATATAGTTTTACGGCAAAATCATATTTTGTCATGTGTACTCCTCCTATAATGAATAATTGTACAATTTCAGAAGCGATAACTTTTATTATACAGGTTCAAAGCCCAAAATGCAATAGCCTTGTCAACTATCCGCGCTCTGTTTCCTTTTCCCGTTCCGGCTGTCTGTCTGCCTGTAAAATGCTGTCAATGTTCTGCTTGATAATGTCATATTCCCGGACTTTCTTTTTCAGCTTCCCATAGTCGGCGTAAAGGGCTTCTTTCTGCGCTTGGAGGGCTTCATATTCCGATTGCAGCGCGGCAAGGTTCGGGAGCTTCGCAATGCCCGCAGCTTTCAGCGACCTTGCGGCGGCTTCATGTAGGATAATCGCCTGTTCCTGTCCGGCGCGGTACTTCTCCCTGTTCCTTGCCTTGCGGTATGCGTCATAGACGGGCTTTGTCTTTTGGTAGGTGGAAACATTCTTGATAAGAACCGCCATTTCCGCAAGCCGCTTTTCGACGTTCTTCAATGCGTCTGCCGCCTGTCCGCTTTCCGCTGCCATTTCCTCAATCCGGCTGACTAAATCCGCGTACTGTTCAATCTTGTTTTCGGTGAGGAAGTTCATAGTCTTTGCCGCCTGTTTCAGATTGTGGATTTTCGCCCACTGTTCATAGCCCTTACTCTGCGCTGCCTTGATACTGTTCTCAATGTCGATAAGCAGCGACACGCCGCGCTGCTCTCTGGGAGCTTTCGCCACCTTTGTCCGTCTGCCCGCTATCCGTTCCCTTACGGCTTCCTCTGTATAGTCTGCGCCGAGGGTTTTAAGGCGGGTGAAGCGTTCCTGTCCGGGGGCGCGGCATGATACATATTTCCCCGGCTTTATCTCATAGCCCGCCGCCTGTAACCGCGTTAGCAATTCCTCAAAACTGGAAACTTGGGGGATAAGCGCGTCAACAGTGGTTTTCAGCTTGCCTTTCCAACTTGTACCCGTCTTTTCTGCCTGGTACTCCGCATAGCTCTTTCCCTTGCTGCCCTTGCCGGGGACGACAACGGACAAGCCATTTTCCCGGCACAGCTTGTCGCTCATGTTCCGTATGCCGTAATAGCTCCTTTTGTTGGAATTGTATTTATGGTGGTCTACAAAGTTCACCGCGCAAAAAATGATATGGTTATGGACGTGTCCTTTGTCAATGTGCGTCGTGAGTACATACTCATGCTGCCCCTTTGTTACCGCGTCGGCAAGCTGCTTTCCGATTTCATGGGCTTTCTGATAATCGACTTCCCCCGGCTCAAAGGACTGTATCAGATGAAAGGCTAAATTGTTCCCCTTTTGGAGTGCTTGCGACAGGGTATATTCAAACTCAATATCTGCCGTTTCATAGGAGCAACCGAAAGAGGACACAAGCATTTTCCCGTCCGTCTTGTCCGGGTTTTCGATATAGTCAAGGGCTTTGCTTAGAGTGCTTTTAATAGGCTTAATCTTTGTAACCGCCATATCTCCGCAAGCACCCCCTTTATTTCCTCTATGTCCTCTTGGTATGCGTTCCCCGTCGCGTTTACGCGGCGTGCTATCTGGTTGACGTTGACACCGATTTTCTGTATCTCTGCGGTCATAGCCTTTATATCGGCGTGGTCTATCTGAATGATATACCCGTCAATGGCAATCTTCCGCAGATACGCCGCCATGTTCCGGGTGGGTACGAGCTTCATTTTTTCCAGTATTAAATCCCGTTCCGCTTCCGTCACTCTGAATTTGATTTGCACTGTCCTTTTGCGTCCGTCCATGTGTTCGCTCCTTTCCTTTCCGTTCCGAGGGTTTGGGACACTTCCCAACAAGCAATTTTCAACCGACGCGCCGCAGCGCGGGAGGGCGAAAATACGGAAGTGGTACCCGCTTCCTATGCTTGCTACGAATGTTTTTATCCTTTAGGCTCTTATCACCTACTACGGAGAAAAAGCGATTTTGCCAAACTTACGCAAAAGAAAAACGCTGCAACCTCAAAAAAGATTACAACGCTTTCTAAATCCTGTTCAGTTTTAAGTCGGACATTCCTATTCGCCCTCTTTTTCGACTTCGGAAATCTCCTTTGCCGTTGCGGTTACAATCCGTATGCCTGTATCGCTCATACCGTCAAGAAGCGCGTCAAGCTGCCGCCGCTGCGTGTTCTTCTCCGGCGGCGTTTCTAAAAGGAATTGGTCTACGGATATATGGTAACGCTGTATCAGCTCAAAGAATATCTGTAAACTTGGGTGCTGCCCCTTGTTCTCAATGTTCGCAAGGTAGCGCGGCGAGATAAACATTTCGTCGCCTACTTTCTTGCGGCTCTCCTTGCATCCCTCACGCGCTGCCTTTATCGCTGCCCCAAAAGCCTTAAAGTCGTATCGTGGTACTGGTCTTTTTGCCATAGTTATTCACCCTATTACATTTTACTGTTCCCCTTTCTTCTTGGATATGTCTACGTAGTTCTATCAGTTAGCCAAAATAATTCATATATATATATGTTGACAACAAGCTGCTTTTGTATATAATATTATATGATCTCTCGGAATCTTGAGTGATCATGCCAGCAAAACTCTGGCATTGAACTTTGAAAAGTAAATATTATTCTTGAACGAAAAAATGAACGCAAGAAATAAACATAACTGTCGCTATGTTTCAAAAAATGAGATATAATAATCTACAGGATTATGCTACATCCAAAATCATTTTTTTCAGGGTTGATTCAGGTGGCAAATCCCATGCATCCAGATGTTGCAACATCAGGATGTGATAGAGGCGGCAGTACCACATCTTAGTTGAGCGGTGTCTGCCGTCTTCTAATTTAAAATCTAATTTCTCGCGTTTGTTAGAACGCTCAGCAGAAGTTCTTGCATTGTATTCCCGTTTCCATTCCTTACTGCTTCTTGGTGGATCATTAAACAATCTTGGATTATCTTTCAGAACCAGATGGACGGTACGTCCGTATTTAGCATTTGAACAAGGGTTTTCGCATGTACAGGAGATACAGCCACCAGCGTGACTGATCTTAGGACATTTGAATTTCATTCTGCCTTTAGCAACTTCAATACCATCACGACGCATACGGCATCCAGAGGGGCAAACAGGGACTCCATCTTTGTCAATCGTAAAGTCATTTTTATAAACAGGGGGTCTTCCACCTTTTCCATTAAGGTCGATAAATGGTGTTATATTCTCGCGCTTGAAGTATTGATAATAAGGCATGGCATCATGTGCAGAATCCAAAAGTACTTTTGAAACAGTGTAATCAGGAAGAAAAGATTTCATCCTGAAAAAAGCGTGCAGGAATCCATGTGAATCATGTTTTGAAGCACAGCAAAAATGAGGAAATACCGGTAAGTCACTTTGCGAATCAACAAGCATGTATAGATCATAGCCATGATAATAACAGTCGCGGGAAGAATCCCAGCCGATATCACAATCGGGCTGGGAAAAGTAGCGGTCACATTTGCAGTCAGTAATGCCATTCTCTTTGCATTTACAGATACGCTTTTTCCGTTCTCTGTGTGAAGTTACAACAGGAGTTCCATCACCGGCTAAAGCCAAAGCATCCGAATGAATAAGTCCTGTGGATACAGAAACATCAAGGAACTCTTTTTGATAGATTGCAAAGAGAGAAGAATAAGGCTGTTCGTCCAGTTTAAAGTCAGTATGTTCTAAAACAGGAAGAAGATCGGCAACAGTAACTTTTTCCACAGAATCAGCTTTCGTGCCTTTTGTTTTAGGCTTCTTAACCTTGGTTTTAAGAGGATGGATATGTGGTGACATATGGTCATCATCAGAATCCCACAAGCGGTTTATAAAATCATAAAAAGTGCCAACCCCGGGAGTATTACCAGGTTCAAATCCACTGAGGATGGCGTAAAGAGGATTCATTTTAAGCTGGGCAGCCCACTCCGTTAATGAAGTAACCTTAAAGTCAATGGAAAGAAGGTAAGAACGTTGCATGCAAGAAGGAGTTCGTGGGGCTGGTCCGAATTTTGAATATTTATCAGTCATAAAAGTATCGGTAAAAGATAAATCGAGATTCCAAAACCGCTCAATGATATCCCAGGTGGAACGAGTAAGAGCATTTGGATTAGGATAATATTTACGAAGATTAGTAACAACAAAGTTTTGGTAGTCTGCATGACTGCCACAGTTAACAGGTAACATAAAAATCGCCTCCAATCGAAAAATATCTGCCGCCGCGAGCGACGGTTCTTATTAATCAATAGGCGCGAAGCGCCGCATTTTTCGATGGATTTGTCAAGTGTTTTTGGCAAAAAAAGTGGGGGATTTTAATAAAAAAGGAATCTGAAAGCCTTATATTTACTGGCTTAGAGATTCCGAGAGATTATTTATATAAAAGGGGGGAATGTTTATGTTACATAGCATGCGTATTCGATAAGCATTGAAATCAAAAAAGATTTTTCCCATTTTCAATATGGGCTTTTTTGTCATGCTTATTTTGCGTATGCTATACAACAAAACTAACGACGTATAGACATAGTATAAAAACTATGCCTTAATTTTGTTGTAGTATTATATGTATAAATGCAGGTCAATGCTCATGTTGAGAATTGACCTGCATTTTTTTGCGCAAAAGGAGAAATATTATGCTTGAAAAATATTGGATAAAATGTCCAATTTGTAACGGAAAGACGAGGGTTCAAGTATTTTATAATACGGTATTAAGAAATTTTCCTCTTTTCTGCCCTAAATGTAAATTAACGCATATCGTTGATGTTGAAAAACTAGAAATCATAATCAAAAACTCTGAAAAACAAACTTTTTAATTTTGAAAAGGAAGGATATTTAAATGAAACACTTACCTAAAAGTACACCTACGGAAATATTGAATGACCCATACGGATTTACTTACAAAGAAATGTCGGAAGTAATTGGAGAGGATAAAGCAAGAGCCTTATATACGGAATTGTATAAACAGCCATTTCACAAAGAAAATCTATCAATATCAACAAAAAAAGTCTATAAAAGTAGCGATACTGAAAAGTATGTTTATGAATTGAAAGATAACAGGTATATTGAAACGGTTTTTATTAAACGGCGAGATGGTGGGACTGTTTGCGTAAGTACGCAAGTTGGTTGTTCTGTTGGCTGTATTTTTTGTGAGTCCGGACGCAATGGTTTTGTTCGTAATCTAACACCGTCTGAAATTGTGCAGCAGGTTGTATTGATACGTCAAAAAGTAAATCGTATCGTTTTTATGGGAATGGGAGAACCTTTATTCAATTACGACAACTTGATTGCAGCAATCCATATTCTTCGAGATAGAAATGGACTTAACTTTCCAACCGACGGCATTACCGTATCAACAGTTGGTCCAGTTAATCAATTAAAAAAATTGCGCGAAGAACATCTAAAAATTCAGTTGACAATATCTTTACATGCAGCAACACAGGCTGCGAGAAACTGTATCATTCCTCATATGCACATGTACGCTATTGAAGATGTTGTTAAGCAAGCATTGTCCTATTCTCAAAGGCATAATCGAAAAGTGGTATTTGCGTATTTGCTTTTACCAGGTATAAATGACCGTTCCTCAGATATAAGGCAACTTGCAAAATGGTTTAAGGGCAAAAATGTTATGATTAACGTGCTGCAATACAACCCGACGAGTAATTCAAAAATTAGAGCACCACAAAAACAAGAAATGGTTGCGTTCAAACATCAATTAGAGCAAACAGGACTTGAAGTTACCATGAGAGTTTCTCATGGTAGAGAGATTAAAGCAGCTTGTGGACAGTTAGCTAATACATATAATAAAGCCAAAAAACAACAGAAATAATTTAATTACTATAAATGAGCAAGTTCGTGATTTTGCATAAAAGAAAGACACCTCGATTCCGTGTGTTGTATAATG
>ERZ835762.598-NODE-598-length-35289-cov-10.496878_pt1 | contig 35289 bp, 62 predicted proteins | sample MGYA00519687_ERZ835762 | MGnify/ENA primary metagenome ERZ835762 (study PRJEB31850, sample SAMEA3708783) | human gut metagenome | biome: human gut; feature: human-associated habitat; material: faeces | place: China | collected 2014 ... | reverse complement strand
CCATGGGTTGGAAGAGAATTGGGCTGATGAGACGACCCGCCGCAGGCGGAGAAGCTCGCGAGCGGGCTTCTTTTTCACGTTCATAGAAAATCTGCCGCCAGCGTGTCTGACTGGCGGCAGAAAGCAGAGATATGTCTGATTGTCAGCAGAGCATCATTTCCGTATGGGTTACTCTGCGTCAAAATGATAAATGGTTGTGGTTCTGTACTCCTCGCCTGCTTTTACAATAGGAGAGGCAAACTGGGGCTTGTTGACAGCGTCCGGGAAATACTGGGTCTCAAAGCAGTATCCGTAACGGGGATCGTAAAGGGTGCCGCCCTTTCCAATCTGACCTTTCAGGCCGTTTGCGGTATAGAACTGAACACCGGGAAGATCTGTGTAAACCTCCATGGTGCGTCCGCTTGCCTCATCTACCGCTTTGGCAGAAAGAGCCAGCTCACCGGGAGCGTGGTTTAAAACCCAGTTGTGATCGTAACCGCCGGCATTTTTTAAGGGCTCATAGTCTGCGTCAATCTCATCACCAATGGTTTTTAATTCTGTAAAGTCCATGGGAGTTCCCTTGACAGGTTCCAGAACACCGGTGGGAATGGATTCCTGATCAGGAATGGTGTAGGTATCTGCATCAATCCATACCTTCTGTGCCAGGACACTTCCTGCATCGTGACCAGCCAGATTGAAATAAGCGTGGTTGGTAAAGTTTGCGATGGTGTCAGCATCGGAAACCATCAGATAGTCCAGACGAAGGCTGTTGTCCGGAGTCAGAGTATAGCTGACTGCAATATTGGCATTGCCGGGGTAATTCTGATCTCCGTCAGGGCTGAACAGGGAGAAGGTAATTTTGGTGCCAAGACCTGTTTCCTCTACCTCTGCATCCCAGAGACGGCTTCTGTAAAAGTCAGGGCCGCTGTGGAGATTGTTTTTGCTTCCGGAATTAATGACAAGGGCATAGGTAATACCATTTAATGTAAAGGCTGCGCCTCCGATCCGGTTGGCGTTGCGGCCTACAATTTCTCCCATATGACCGCTTTTGGTCAGAATATCTTCCACAGAATCATATCCCAACAGTACGTCTGCCAGTTTTCCGTCCCGATCCGGAACCTTCATTTCCAGCCAGGTTCCTCCCAGATCTGTAAATGCGGCAGATACGCCGTTTTCATTGGTCAGCGTATATTTGCTGACTGCAGCTCCGTTTTCCAGAGTGCCGAATGCTTCTTTTTTCCATGCCATAATCGTGTCTGTCCTTTCGTTTTATGAAATGATAGCTGTTTGGGACTGCCTGCCTCTTCTGAATGAATGTCAGAAAGAGAAAACGGCGGTTCCAGTTTACTTAAAATTATAGCACAAAGAAAGGAAGGAAAAAAGTGAAAGATATGCTTTCTTTCCAGACTGCTATATTTTGACAAAACACACAGAAGATGCCAGTGTATTATCCTGTTTTGCACATATACTAGGAGCGTAACAAAAAACAAACCGGTCGTGAGGCAGGAAAAGAACGCAAAGGTTCGCCTGTCCCATGACAGGCGAATTTGAAAGGAGACTACACTTATGGCAAGCAAATCTTCTAACAGAGCAGAGGTACCTGAGGCAAAAGAGGCACTGGATCGTTTTAAAATGGAAGTTGCAAACGAGCTGGGCGTTCCCTTATCCAACGGATACAACGGAAACCTGACATCCGCGCAGAACGGATCTGTAGGCGGTTATATGGTTAAAATCATGTTACCCGAACAACACACTGTATTTTACAGGGAATTACGCAGTTTTTGTGGTCACAAGATGCCTGTTAGTTATAGCTATGCACTGTCAATATAAGATAAAATAAAAGATAAGGCAGCGGGAATGAAACTAAGAAAACAGCCGTGGGAAACCATAGCTGTTTTTTATTGGGAAATTTTTTAATACCCCCCTATATGGAAATATGACCATAAAAATCGAATTTTGAAATCAAAAAAACTTTTTGGAAAATGTAGAAAACAATTCGCAATTTTTTTGATACCCCCCCTACCCTCTCGTTTCTCCCTGGAAAATCAATTTTGGAAAACCCAAAAAGTTTTTGAAAAATCCCGGATTATTTTTTGATGAAAATTCGTCAAAACTTAACAAGAGCAAATTACATAGCCTATAACAAGTCTGATTTGTTTGTGTGCATGTAAATTTCGCTGCTTCCTGGCGGTTTTATTATATCATTGATGTTTTTATGTGTACTCAAATAAAACGCCTTAAAAACGATTTTAAAGCCTTATTTATACAGTATCATTTTTTGACATAATTTTCAATACATACTGCCTGTAAATTGCTTTTTAATGCCCAAACTATAAAATTATTAAAAACGAAATATAAGACAATTTTTAAGCGGTTAAAAAGAAAAACAAAGCGCGCTAAAAGCCCGGCGTTATACCAGGCTCTTACATTACTTTTCAAGTTGGAATATTGCCCACCGCAGAGCCGCGGCGGCTTCTATGTCTTTTTCTTGCTCTGCGCGATATAATAGTTTGTAGAGTTTATCAATTTTCTTTTTATCCATATTTTTTCTTTCTCCCCTGTTTCCTGGGGGCTGGGTAGTAAATCGCACCCGTATCTGCTGACGGCTGCCGGACTGAATACCGGGCGGGATAAAGATCAATCTTCAAATTTCATTTTGTGCCATTCATGCGGTGTGGCGTATTCTTGATCCACTTTTTCCCCGACTGACTCGGCAAATTTGGCGGCGTTTTCTGAATTTTGAAAATATTTTACGCCACCAAAACCGAAATCGATAAATACCATGTAAATTTTTAACATTCTTCTTTTTCCTCCTGTTTTATGATAAAAAGACAGCCGGAGACATTGCCCCGGCAAATCTGATTTATTTATTAATAATCTCGCTGACAAATCTTGTCATATATCCCCCAGCGAACAGAGAAATTAAAATGATAATATCCATGTTGTACCGCCTTTATTCATGCACTTTTTCAAAATCTTCTTTTATTTCTTCCAGGCCCTCAGAGATTGCAGCCCCGAGAAGATAACATCGGATGGTTACATCAAAATACTCCCAATCCTCAGACAAAAATTTATCTGTGATTGTTTCCGCATCGATCCCGAATTCGTCAAGAGCTTCTTTTAATTCGTCCATGTTGTCGCATACATACTCTTGAGCCTGACAGCGGTTAAAGGTATAACTTCCGGAGGCGTTGCCGGTTACGCTGTCAACGGTCCATAACTCATCATTTAAAAATTGCTCCAGTTCATCCAGATCCTCATAATCAGATAAATTGATTTTATTGTTGATATACTCCAAAACATCTTCTTTCATAGCCTCTAAATAGCTATACATAGTTTTTGACCTTTTCGGGAATGTATGTTATAATTCCCTTACCTTTCTTTTTGATTGGTGCCGGTTCCGTTTGCTTCCAGGCTTGGCGGTTCCGGCTTTTTTTGTTTTCCTTTGTTGTAACTATATAATAGCATAGTTTAATAATAAAGTCAATAGCATAGTTTAATAATTTTAAATGCTTTTGTGTCCATTATAATAAGGAAAAGAAAATTAAATTGACAGCATAGTTTAATAATGATATAATTATGTAAAACAAAATGGGAGGATGTAAAATGGCATTTAAAGAAAAGGACAAAGAATTATCATACATCGCGCAATATCAAAAAGACAATTATGACAGAATAACAGTAATGGCCCCAAAGGGAACAAAAGAGGAAATAAAAAAAGCTGCCGAGTTAAAGGGGATGAAAATTTCCGGTTTTGTCCTGGATGCGGTCCAGAAAGAACTGTTAAGAATGAAAGAATAGTTTAATAAAACCATTGACAGTATAGTTTAATAATGATATAATAAAGACAGTTAAAAAACAGCACACAGCCCAGAGGGCGGAATGGAGATTAATATGAAAATTTATTTTGAGAAAACAAACAGTACAAACCAGGTTATTTTTACAGACGGGGAGACTGCTAAAATTTATGATGCTGCACCGTCCGGAATTTACGAAGAAATCGACCTGTACGAAGAGGACGCAGAAGAACAACTTAGAAAACATTTTTCAGAACTGCACGAAGCCGGAGAGATGAATGGATATAATGATATGTATTCCGAAAATGAGGTTGATTTTGATGACATCGCGGCGGAACTGGAAGAGAACGAGGCCACTTTAATATTTGAAAATTAAAAAGCGTTAAAATCTGATTTTATTTTCTTAGCCAATAATTTATACATCAAAGGCATTTGAATTGATTTTAGATATAAAAATTATAACGTGGATAAAGAATCTTGGAAAAGAAAAAGCTTAGGCGGATTGAAAATATAATCAATAAGCCAAAGCAGAAGAAAAGCCGCCAGAGACCAAAAATCTTTGACGGCTCGAATTGTCTTTTTCGCGGCGTAACGATGGGAAAGCTCAAAGGCTCATACAGACCGCCGCACATCTGTTATATACAAATTATCACAAGCATAACAAAATGTCAAACAATTTTTTTAAATATACGGATTGACTTCCGACAAATCGGGTGATATGATACATACAACGAGGGGCGAAGAACTCAAAGGAGTAGACAAATCGGACTTTGACAAATGAATAATTATACATAATATGCAAACAAGCAGACTGACCGAAACGCCGGAAGGTCTGCTTTTATTGTGCAAAAATACTAGATTTTGCCCCTATAATTATTTACTTTTACTATTGACATTTATTATATATTATACTACTTCTTTAGATTCTGAGCCCTGAGTTAATTACTATAAATTATATATACCGCGCGCGTAATATATATTTATATATACTAAATTTATTAATAGGGTGTATATTATACGTTAAAATTATTATTGACAGATAACTGATACTGTGGTATTGTTTAAATCAATTAAACAATGCATGGCGCAAATGGAGCTAGAAAAGCCCTAATATTATTCTAACGGTTTGGGAATCGCCCTGTAAAATGGCCGGTGAGGGAGCTTTTAAGGCTCTTTTTTTATTGTTTTTTAGGAGGTGCAGGAGAAATGGCGAAAAGAAAATGTGATTTTGAGTGTATGTATTATGTGCGAATGCTGGAAGTGCTGCCAGAACTGCACCAGGATGGAAGATTGTGATAATGTAAAATATTAACGTTGTAAAGTGTGGTGGAAGAATGAAAGATAATACAGTTAATGTAAATGGCATTGATGTTTATTTACATGATATTTATTACTACGCAGATCAGTATATAAAAACAGAGTTAGAAATTGATAAAGTAACAGATGAGAACAGAAGTATTATTTCAAATAGTTTTGTTGATATGATTTTATATATTGCTGAGAATATAGAGAAGCCTAGTAATGATGATATAGAGTTATTAGACGGTGTATTTAATATATATAAAAGATTATGCAGTAAATACGGTGTATTGCCTACGCTGGAGTGCTTTAGCTTTTTAGTTGGGATTAATAGGACAACTTTTACTGATTGGATGAATGGAGAGTATAGGAGAACCACCGAACACGGCAACACGGCTAAAAAATGGTTTGATACTTGCAAAAGTTTTTTAGTTAACAATCTCCAAAATAGCCGGGGGACCGATGCAAACAAGATCTTTGTTGCAAAAGCAGCTTACGGAATGGCAGAAGCTGCGCCGGTTCAGATGGCACAGCCGCAAGGCATCCCGCAGCAGAGCCGAGAGGAAATAGCAGCCAGACACGCCGGATATATTGGAGCAGAGGAGCCGGAAAGACCGGAGATATAACAATAATTTAAAACGTTAGCCATAACCCTTTAAAAAATACAATAGGAAAATGATTGTATACCCAGAAAAACGGTATTGTTTGCCAGGTATGCACCCCGGAGGGGGGTCTATATAGTGGCTTTGGCAGGCGGGGTGAGGTGCTCAACCATCCGAAAAATTAAAAAGACCTCTTTCATACACGGAGGAACCAATATGTTAGTCGATATTACAGCAAAGCAAACATTTAAAGCAGACATAGAACCACAAGAAGCGTTTCGGATTCTTTGTAAAACACTTTCCATGGAGTTTATTCTGGAAGAAGATTTTGATTATTTTGTAATCGAAGATGAGTATGGAGAAAAAGCGGTTTACAAAACGGAGAATGGTCGAGATAAATGTGTAGACGATAGAGGGGATTTGTTTATTGCTCTGTGTAACGTGGCAGTAAATATGTTTCCGAGTTTGGATTTCAGAAGTTCGGATTACATTTACGGAAACCGGTGATTCAAATTTTCTCAAAAAATAAAAAAGACCCTCTGAAAAATCAGAGAGTCCAAAATACTTAATCTTCAATATCTGATTGACTGAATTTAACAATTAGATCTGGCTCCAATTCGACTACCAGTTTGCAACCAAGAAACTCCATAATGTCGATAGCCTCTTTCAGAGAAATGCTGTCTCTGGAAAACTTATTCGATAGCGATTGAGGCAACATTCCAAGATGTTCTGCCAGTTCAACAGTTGTGATTTTCTTATATTTCATAATCTGCTTGATTTTTTTACTAACCATGATGAATACCTCCTTTACTTAAAGAATAATCAAAACCGTTTCATAAGTCAATAAAAATATTATAAAATGATTAAAAACACTTGATTAAATAATCAAAATCGTTTATAATAGACTTATAAAGAAACGGGAGGTATTACAAATGAAATATTACGCATACTACAGAGTTTCAACCCAGTCCCAGGCTGAACAGAACGGAATTGAGATGCAGATTGCGGAAGTTGAAAAATACTGCAACGAAAACAGCATTGAATTATCTGGAAGTTTTGCTGATGAAGGAATTTCCGGAACGAGAGCGGATAGAGAAGGATTGAACGATTTGCTTTTAACGCTTGACAAAGAAGATAGAGTCATTGTTTTAAATACTTCTCGCCTTTGGAGGAACGATAGTATAAAAGTGATGATTCATCATGAAATGAAGAAAATTGGTGCAGATATAGTCAGTATAGAGCAGAAGACATATTCGATTTACAGTAAAGATCCTAACGATTTTCTTTTCAATGGTATGATGGAATTACTTGACCAGTATGAAAGAATGACCATTTCCATGAAACTTGCAAAAGGCAGGAAAGCCAGAGCAAAAACAGGGAATAAGCCATGCGGAACTGCCCCTTACGGTTACAAGTGGGATGGAAACAACGTTGTAATTGATTTTAATAACAATCTAGTCGTAAAAGATATTTTTGATATGTGCTTAGAATTTAATGGGAATATGAGCAAAATTCGTAGGGCTTGTATCGAAAAAGGTTACAAAACAGCTACTGGGAAAGACTTCAGTGTACAGGCAATCAAAAACATACTTCATAACGATTTTTACATCGGCGTTGTGACTTATGCAGGAAAAAAGATTATAGGACAGCATGAGGCAATAATTGAGAATGGATTATTTGATAAAGTTGAAAAACTTATGATGAAACGGGAGGATTAAGGATGATTGATTTATCAAACAAATATTTTCAGACAAGAAATGATTTGGAAAGCGAAAAATTACTTAGAATTGCTGTGGCACAAGGATATAAACTCCCGGCAGGACTAAAAGTATTGGTGTCTCATAGAATTTTCAAATTTACTGGGTTTCCATATAAGACAGTATCATTTCCAGATAAGATAAATACTGCAATGTGCGATGAATATGCGGACATATTTGGCGATGAAGAACAGGAACTGAAAGAGATTCTGAACCGGTCAGCAAAATTTTGCAGAGAGCATGGATATGCTATGCTTCGTATATATGCAGATGAAAACGAGAGCGATTATTCTGGAACTGCATTTGCAAAGACACATGACGGTGGTAATGTAAAAACACAGGTTCAGCTTCCTAAGCCAAGAAAAGTAACGATGGAAGAAATCGAGCAGCGTTTTGGATGCCCGATTGAAATAGTTTCATAAAGCGACACGGGTGATTACATGGAACTAATAAAAAACACATTATTTGATTTGTTAGTTATAATTGGCTTGATAGCTATAATCTTAACAGTATTGTGGTGGGTAATAGAACTGTTAAACAGATTATTCAAACTTTCAAAATACATCATCATGTACCATGAGTACAAACGAAACGAGAATTTGTATGATTTGAAAAATAAACTTGTGGTATCAAAAGATGGAAAGATTTCTTATTCCTGTCTTATTGATGATTTGGATGAACAGGAAAAGATACTGCATAAAGCAATTAACCATACAAAAGAGATAAAAGCACTTCGAGAGAAATATTCAAGATAATCTACAAAAGAGGGAGCAATCCCATAATTCACAAAAGAGAGCGATTCGCTCATAAATTCCAATTCAAAAAAGTTTTAAAAATCAAAAAAAGGGGCATTAAATGGGCTTAGATAAATCCATTCAATACGGGAAAGAACATCGGAAACCATACAAAGGAGCAAAAGCCTCTGACGCAACTTGCCGGAATCACGGTAGCTGCGAAAGGTGTTATGGGAACCGGATTTATAAAAACGAGAAAAGAAATCTTGCATCTGAGCAGAGATTAAAAGAATTTAATCAGGGAACCTGTAAATGGCGTGATGATTATTGCCGGAAATGTGAGATGTTTGAGGAGGGAAAATAAAATGTCACTTAGACCAGCACAACTGTATGCAGACGAACTTCAAAGACTGAATACTGAGGCATGGTATAAACCAGAAAATATATTTTGGAACAGAGGAACGGGAGATAGTTATATATCTCTCCCGGACAACAATTATAGTTCCCATGATTTTGTATCTGTTGATAAAAGCGGAAATGTTATTGGATATATAAGTTATGCGGTTGATTGGGCGGCTATGTCTGCTGATAGGTTTGGGATTATCAGTTTTGATAAAGGAAATATTGAATTTGCAAAAGATTTATATAATGCAATTTGTGATTTATTTGAGAAGTATAACATGAATAGAGTTTCTTGGTTTTGTTTTACTGACAATCCGGCAATTAGAGGGTATAGGAACTTCATAAAAAAACACGGTGGTATAGAATGTGCTTATCATAGACAGGTTGCGAAATTACAGGATGGTAAACTACATGACAGTGTACAATTTGAAATTTTAGCAAGCGAGTTTAAAAAGTGATGTGAATTATTCGAGGTAAAAGAGAATGAGTAAATTGGATATGTCAAAAGAATACAGCACCAGATTCGACGAACTTCGCAGAAATCGAGTGGAAGTCGGCTTTTATAAATATGGACCGGCGGCACAGAACTTTGGCAGAGGAAATGTACAAGCTATTCCAACGCTGGAAAGGTGCTTGCAGAAATATAAGGAAACGGGAAATACAGAATTTCTTGTAGACGGAGCAAATTACCTGATGTTCGAGTTTATGTACCCACAGCATCCGAAAGCACATTTTCGTGCAACGGATAGTTCAGAGAGTGCCGGCATTGTTGGAATGAGTGTGAATGAAATGGAGAGGTTTAAAAATGATTTGTATTGAAAATGTGGAAGTGATTGGTTGGGAGGCTGCTATTAGAGGCATGAGAAACCCAATGAATTCATGGGGGAAGAGTGACAGCGGATCATGCATTAGTATGCAAGCAGTAGAAGAGGGATGGTTTTCGATAGGAGAAAAAGATCTCGACCTTATGAAACGCCTCTGCAATTCAGGAACAGACCATCGAAAGTTTATGAGAATGATTACGGTTTATGTGGATATTACTGCCCCGTTGTATTGGTGGAAGGAATTTGATACCTATAAGGTGGGTACTGTTGCGAACAGCTGTAGCTCCATGCATAAGATTCATGCTACGGAGTTTACGTTAGAGGATTTTAGTTGTGAGCATTTGAGTGAAGATGTGATTGAAAAACCATTTAAGGATATCATCAATTGCTTAAATTTTTTTAGAGGATTGTATATCCAGTATCATGATAAATCAGATTGGTGGCAGATGATTCAGCTTCTTCCGAGCAGCTATAATCAACGCAGAACGGTTCAGATGAATTATGAGGTTCTGGCAAATATTTATAAGAGCCGGAAAGACCATAAACTTGATGAGTGGCGAGATTTTTGCAAGTGGATTGAAACGCTGCCATATTCAGAAATTATTACCGGAAAGTTTAGGGAGGAACAATGAATTTAGAAGAGTTTAAAAAATCCTTAGAAGAACCGCCCAAAATGACCGAAGATGAGCGAATGTTAGCGACTCAAGCGATTGTGGCTCACAATGGAATTGAAAAACAGCACGTAATTGTCATGGAAGAATTGGCAGAACTGGCGCAGCAGGTAAGCAAAAAGCTGCGAGGGAAAGAAAATGCAGTTGAATTGCTTGAAGAAATGGCAGATGTCTCCATTTGTTTAGAAATGCTCCGATATATGAACGATATTCCAAAATATCAGTTAGAGAATGCAATAAATGTAAAGCTAAAGAGAGGGATAAAGAACTGTTTCCCACCACTGATTCAAGATAATAGAAAAATAGGTGTTAAAGAAGCGATAATTTCACTAAGAAACGAGTTTTTGAAACACGGGTCCTTATATGATGGATTTTCTGCCAGCATTGCGAGTGCATTAAAAGAACATTGGTGCTGCGGGTTACCATTTGAATCAGAGGAAGATGTGGCAAAGAAGATTTTGGATTATGTGATTGGGGAAGAAAGAGATGTACGCACTTAAAATTGTTACAACAACACTGAACATCCTTATGATGGGAATTATTTTTTTCTTTATGCATGGATTGAAATGGAAAGAGGAAAAAGTATCTGTGATTGGATTTTCTTTCATGCAAATATTGTATTTGATGAATATGTTCTGTATGTGGAGATAAAGACATTTGCCCTGTCAGGCTATGATTGGATGAGAATGGCTGCAAAGAAAAAGCACAATGGGGTATGCGGAGAATAAAACTGGGAATATCCGAGGTATTTAATGGGCTATCGCCAAGCGGTAAGGCACAGCACTTTGACTGCTGCACTCGTTGGTTCGAATCCAACTAGCCCAGTTGGTTATCATTTTTTGATAATTCTCCTTGATGTCCTCCTAGCGGAATGCTAATTAAAGGTGCGTCACAAGTGCCGGGAGGATTTGGAAACAGAAAATGTTTCCTAGTGCTTAGGCATAGCACGAAAAATATATTGCTAACGGCAGAAATGCCGTTTAAGCAGGGAAGGTGATGTGGTACGTTGCACCTGGCTTATATCCAGCGATTGTGGGTTCGATTCCTACTCCCTGTACTTTTCCATAGAGCAAGGCAACTTATACCTGCTGACGAACCTTGCAAAAAAACTTTTCCAGAGAGATAAGACCACAGACCGTGAGTAGCAGTAGTCGGTGATTCTGGAACGTTACTGGAAGTAATATATAGAACCAGCATCATCATATGGACAAATGGTTTTATAAGGGGACAAATCAATGCACATTCGTGGATGGAGAAAGCGGTGCAGCCACCGCACTATAGTCGGCTCGGCTCCGACACACGGATTTATTATTTTATAGTGAGGTAAATAAAATGACAGAAATGGAAGTAAAAAATTTGGAATATGATATTGAACGGTTAAGATATGAAAATGCATGTTTGGAAAAACAAAATGCAGATATTCAGAATAGTCACATGAAGCTGTATAACGATACAAAAGATGAAATTAGGGAACTGAAAGCCGAAATTGAAAGATTGATAAAAAAGTGCGGAGAAGTTCCGTGTGAAAAATGTGATTGTGAACTGGAAATTGATTTTGAAGCGTTGGTTTCCGAACTCCAAGACCAGCACCAGCAGGATTGAATCCGGTACAATGATATGCGGACGGCATTTCTTAAAGCAGTTGATGAGTTGGTTATGTTGCGGAAACATTTTGGAGTGGGACAGTAATGTACATATATCAATCACACATGGGCGGTCTGTTTGTATCTGATGACATTTTGGATTATGAACAGACTTATTGTGAAACTTGCGGAGATTCAGATTTCCTTCTTGGATATGCCGAAACCAGAGAGGAAGCATGGAATCTTCTGAAAGACGATACGGATATAAATGGTTCCGGCGGTTGGGACTATGAATATGTGCAAGAGTTTTTGAAGAATTGGGAGGAATAAAGTGATACTGATAAAATTTAAACAGGCAAATAAAAATTTATTGAAACCAGACAGTATGACAGAGGAGGAGTGTTCTTCGTTATGGGTGTATACGGACGGAAACCAATGTATTAGTTGCTGGAAAATGAATTGGAAACAGAGGATAAATGCCTTATTTTCCGGTAAAGTATGGTTGTCCGTTATGAGTGGATGTACGCAACCACCGGTATGGATTGATTGCTGTAAAACTGTTTTTGAGGAGGAATAATAAATATGCCAGAATACAGAGCAATCTACAAATGCCGGATGTGCCGGGAAGAATATTCAGATGCAGTTACAGGAGAAATGGTTGCAATGGCGTTGACAGTTGCGTTGACGGTAAAGGACAGCACAGAAAATGTCAGATACAACGGGAAACTTCATAGGCATGGAATCCATGAATGCAAAAACGGTTCTTTCGGATTTTCAGATTTTATCGGAATGAGAAAGGTTGAGTAAATATGAACATTGACGGATTCAACTTACTGCTTCAAGATTTTTGTTCCTATTGTCCATGTTTTTCTCCAGAAGTGGAGAAACTGAACTGTACTGCTTTTGGGGGAGCAACAAGATATGTAAACAACATTCGGTGTGAGAACAGGAATAAATGTTCCAGAATAGCAGAGAATTTGGAGAAGAAAATTGAGAATAGCAGGGAAAGAAATCAAAGATGAGTGCCAGTATTGCGGAGAAGTTCTTCAATGTGAATTATTCCGAAAAGGTCATGGCGTAAGGCAAGAGAGAAGCAATATTGTAGACATGGTTCGTTGCCAGATAAATCATAGAGAAAAGAGGACTGCGAATGGGAAAGAATAACAGGCTGATAAATTCAATTAATTCGATTGCCAAAAGAAAACAAGATGAGAATGTAGGAAAAGCAGCGGATCAAATGGTTCCACAAATATATGCAGCTATGGCTATGGCGCTTCATCGTACATATGGATTTGGTTACGAGAGAATCAATCGTGTGTTTGCAGAATCTCAGAAAATATGGATGGACTTTAATGGAAAGTCAGATGAAATGGTTAAATTATGCGAAAAAGAAACTGGTGTGACAGTAATTTTTAAGAATCCAGAGGAACAAGAATGAGCATGACAGAAGTAATACAAGAAATGTCTGGGAGAAGTTTTGAAGACTTCATGAATGCTCCGACATGGAATGGAGAAGCGGAAATAAAAGAATGCAAGGATGGGAAGTTTGTTACCTGTCCTTTTTGCCACAAGAAATTGATCAAGATTCTTCCAGATACGAAGATACATAAAATGCCGTATATTTGCAAGGCAAGTAAATGTAGACAGAGTTTTATTGTGAACGTGGAGTGATGATATGGATAAGAGATACGTTTTAACAATGACAGAGAAGCAAGCAGTCTTAATCAAAGACGCCCTGGAAGAATATTTCCGTATCCGCATGAACCAGTGGGGAGATTTGGCAGATTCGTTGGTCATGAAAGATATTGACCTTTCTCCTCGTAACCCGAAACATGAAATAATTTTTGAAAGATATATTACAGAGCGCGAATCAGTACGAAATGTTTTGGAGTGCGCCGGCCGGATCATTTGGGAGAATCAGAGAAATCCAAAGTCAGAAGAACAGTTAATCGCAGAAGACATCTGGCAAGTTATCCGGCATCAACTATGGAAAGATAGTGAAAATAGAAATGATTGGTGCGTGGATTCCAGAGAGCCGTTGAGAATGAGTGATGAACCGTTACCGGAAATGAAGAAAGTGGAGGGATAAACAATGTTAAAATGCAAAATTTGTGGAACAGAGTTTCCGCCAGTCAAAGAAAGCCATTATGTAGCAAGAGAGAATGATGTAGTTGGTGGGCTGAGTCAGTCCCTAAATGGCAAAGAAGAAAAGAAAACATATGATTGTTTTGATTGTCCTATGTGCGGTTGCCAAGTGATTGCACAGGAGAGAAAGAGAAAAATGGGAGGGGAAAACAAATGAAAAACTGGAAATTACCGTTGATTATTGCAATAGTAGTTATTTTGATTGTTGGATTGACTGGTTGCAAAAATGGAAACTATATAGAAAGTGAACAGAAAATTGAATACAGTATATTACTTAATTCTGGTTCGTGTTTTGTATATACTTTTGAGGACACAGAAACTGGAGTATGGTATATTTCGACATCGGAAGGGATTACGCCGAGATTAAATTCGGACGGAACATTATATGTGAGCGATTAAAACCGTAAGAATTTTTTACAAGTTGGGAGGAAATATGAGTGATTTAAAGATTTTTACGGAAAATATAGAGTCAGAGGCACTTAACCAGATTTATACTCTTGTGAAACAATCAGTTTTTTCTACTTGCAAAGTAAGAATTATGCCAGATGTTCATGCAGGTAAAGGGTGTGTAATTGGATTTACAGCGGATTTGGGAGATAAAGTTATTCCAAATATTGTAGGAGTGGATATTGGTTGTGGTATGCTTTGCTGCGAAATCGGTAAAATTGAAATTGATTATGAGAAATTAGATTGTGTTATTCGCAAACATATTCCGGCAGGACGAGCGGTAAGGGAAGAAGAAATTAACTTTCCGCAGTTAGAAGATTTATACTGCAAAGACCAACTGAAAAACATGGAATGGCTAAAATGCAGCCTCGGAACTCTTGGTGGTGGAAATCATTTTATAGAAATTGATGAAGATGTTGAAGGGATGAAATATCTTGTTATCCATACCGGCAGCCGCAATCTTGGAAAACAGGTGGCAGAGATTTATCAACAAATGGCTATTGATGATATGCAAGGAATGGATAAGTTAGCGGAAGAAAGGGAGAAACTGATTGTTGAATATAAGATGTCTGGAAGACAGAAAGATATTCAAAAAGCTATTTTGGAACTGAAAAGAAAGTGGAAACCAAATAAACTGAATATTCCGAAAGAACTTTGCTATTTGACTGGCGAACACAGAGAGATGTATTTGCATGATATGAGAATATGTCAGGAGTTCGCGAGGATTAATAGGAGAACGATACAGGATATTATTTTTTATTACATGGGATGGATATTTTGTAGAAATGAAATGGAGAGATTTCAAACTATTCACAATTATATTGACCATGATTCCAACATAGTTCGTAAAGGCGCGATATCTGCAAAAGCAGGAGAGAAAGTTTTGATACCAATTAACATGAGAGATGGTTGCATTATCGGTATCGGAAAAGGAAATGAGGATTGGAACTGTTCTGCCCCACATGGAGCCGGACGGATTATGAGCCGATCAAGGGCAAAAGAAAATATATCGATTGAAGAATATCAAAAGACCATGAACGGTATTTATACAACATCTGTTAGTAGTTCAACGATTGATGAAAGCCCTATGGCGTATAAACCTATGGAAGAAGTTATAGAAAACATCAAAGATACTGTGGAAGTATCGAAAATTATTAAACCAGTATACAATTTTAAAGCAAGTGAATAACTCAAAGTCGCAAGAGCCGAAATCAAGAGCCGGACTTTCCTAAACAAACAGGGGAAGGAGGCTCTTTTTTTAATGCTTGAAGGAACTATGGAATGGTACAAAGGACTGTTCCAACAAATCATAAATGATGGATTGAAGAACAAAATTAACCAGAGGGATTGTCTGGACTTGCTTCTGAACATGAGAGAGGACTTTATTTTCTCTGAAAACAAGGAAGCCAGAAATTATGCCATGAAAATCAGCAAGTACGCGCATGAGATGGCTGCATATATGGCAGCACAGACTGGGAGCGGAGAATTTGATGATTTGTACTGGAAGTATTTGCTGTTTGAAGCACCAGAATTATTTGAAAGCTACATTCTCTATATGGAAAAAAATAGGGCAAACAGCAAAAAGTTTTATATTCCACGTCAGAAAACACTTCATATTGTTGCACAAGATTTGCAAGACTTAGAGGATAGGATAATTGAGTTTTATGGATTGTCAATGCCTAGCCGAGTCGGAAAATCCACTATGTGTATATTTTTTATGTCATGGGTAATGGGAAAAAGGCCAAACAGCCACAGCGCAATGGGAGGGCATTCCGGAAAACTGGCAAAGGGATTCTATGGAGAACTACTGAACTTGATAGAAACCAGAGAATACACTTATAGCGAAATATTTCCACAGTCCAAATTGCAGAAAAAGAGTGCTGACGATTTTGAAATAAATTTAGACAAGCCGGATAGATTCGCAACTATGACTTGCCGCGGTATTGAAGGAACTTGGACAGGAGCTGTTGATATTTCTTCTGACGGATATTTGTATGTAGACGACCTTGTGCGAGACAGGCAACATTCATTGAGCCCATCTAGATTGGAGGGAACATATCAAGAATATCTAAACAAAATGGTTGACCGTAAAATTGACGGAGCCAGAGAACTAATGGTGGGCACTCGTTGGAATCTGTACGATCCCTTAGGAGTTATAGAAAGAGAAAACAGAGATAACCCTCTTTATAGATTCAGAAAAATTCCAGCACTCAATGATGATGGAGAATCCAATTTTGATTATTCTGTCAACGGATTTTCAACGAAATACTATGTGGACATGAAAAGCAGACTTGATGCAAATGAATGGGAAGCAAAATTTCAGCAAAAACCATTTCTGCGTGAAGGAATTATGTTTGCAGAAAACGAACTTCGATATTACAACGGTATTCTTCCGGAGGGAGGATTTGTTAAAAACGTATCTGCTTGCGATGTGGCTTGGGGAGGTGGAGACAGTCTTTCAATGCCTGTTGGAGCTGAGTACGAAAACGGAGATGTATACATATTTGACTGGATATTTAATAAAGGCCCGAAGGAAGTAACATTACCGTTGGTAGTCGGAAGAATCATGGGAAATGAAATTCAGACAATAAATTTTGAAGCTAATAACGGTGGAGAAATGTATGAGTTTTATGTAAGTGAAAGACTGAAAGAGCATAAGTATCCATGCAGTTGTACTAATAGTAAAGCGCCATCAAGACAAGCCAAGAAAGAGAAAATAAATCAATATTGTGGAGATATAAAGAGAAATTTTATATTCTTAGACCCGAAACATCAGAGCAAAGAATATAAGTTGGCAATGGAAGAACTAACAACATTTGTTTATATCGGAGACAATGAACATGATGACGCGCCGGACGGCGTTACGCAGTTAGCCATGAGAATATATGGAAAGCCGCCAAGACCAACACAGATTTATCATAGCCCTTATTAGGAGGTGTTAGAATTGAAAAAGCGAACCTTAACATTACAAAAATACGGAATATCTGCAAAAAGATATAAAGAACTTTGCGGATTCTGCGAGCAGTACCCAGAATGGAAAGAAGAACTTTTGACACTCGAACCGTCGGCAAAGGCACAAAAAATTGATGGAATGCCGTATTCGCGGACTAATAAAACTAATGATGAGACATCTGATTTGGCTATTAAACGAATGGCGGTATCAAAAAAAATTCAGTTGGTAGAAGAAACTGCAAAAGAGGCATCCCCCGAAATGTGGGAGTACATAATTAAATCTGCTTGCTATGAGCAGCCATTTTGGTATCTTCGTGATATTGCAAAAATTCCCATGAGTCAGGCTTCATTTCTTGACAGAAGACGTTATTTCTTCTATCTTTTGAGTAAAAAACGGTAAAAAGTGAGTTCCTAGGGGACACAATTTTAAGATATAATGGTATCGTAATAAAATGAATTTGAAGCACTTGGATTAATCTGGGTGCTTTTTCTTTTTTGGGAGAAATCATGGAAGTCATTAAAGATAAAGAAAAAGATGAAAAAAATGTATGGGTCGATACTCATACTTTTTATAAAGACAGAAAGTGCGTTTCTGGTGTGACATTTTCTGGAATGTACAAAAAAACAAAAGTCAGGTAAATAAGGTGGTGAGAACATGCGTCTGCTTGGCAGACAGAGGATTTATACTGATGCAAACGAAATAAATGAGAGTAATATTATTGAGGTTTTGCAAAAAGCCTACTCTAAGCACAGACAGAATGTTTTTGAAATGCAGTATCTTATTGATTATGAAAGAGGCGAACAGCCATTAAAAAGAGATAAGGTGGTTCGTCCTGACATTAATATTTGTGTCAATTCAAGTCTTCCGAACTATATCAAGAAGTTTAAAAAAGGATATAACTGGGGCAGCCCAATTCTTCTGGTTCAGAGAGGGAACAAGGAAATTCACAATACGGATTCTGATACTGACGATTCTGGAATATCAGGTCTGAATGAAATTCTTAAAAACGGAGAAAATATTTCATTTAAAGACCAACAGATGGCAGAGTTCATTGAAATTTGCGGAATTGGTCATAGAATGATTGAACCCAAAGCATTTGCTCCCATAATAAATGAAACTCCGGAATCTTTTGTAAATATATATACATTAGATTCTAGGTTTGCATTTATGGTATATCAGAACGGTCCAGGTCAAAAAGAAATGATGGGCGTATCCTACACAAAACGCTCTGGAAAGAATTATTTTACATGCTTTACAGATACGGAAAGATTTGAAATTGAAGCAGGAGAAATAAAATCTCATACAGTAAACATCTTAGGAGAAATTCCGATTGTAGAATATGAGCGGTCGGTTGATCGGACGGGGTGCTTTGAGAGAAAAATTAAAGAGATTGATGCACTAAATATTCTTGAATCTGATTTTGCGAACGATGTTAGCCAACGCACCCAGGAACTCTGGTGGGGCGACAATATTGACTTTAAAGATGATGAAAATGGAAAACCACTGAAACCTAAGTCTGGAGACTGGATTCTCACATACAGTTCGGACGGGAAAGTTGCTAAGATTGCTCCGCTGTCCAGTTCTTTTAATGGAGACAGCACTTTGAATGCAATAAAAAACCAGAGGGCGACAATTCTTCAAGATTGTTATGTGCCGATTCAGTATGAGAGTTCTGGTGGTGGTTCTACTGGAACCGCTACAGATATGGCTTCTGGTTGGAGCGCAGCGGAACTTGATGCATTACAAGAGCAACAAATGATAGAACGCGGAAAGCGAAAAGAATTATCCTTAATACTCAAAGCCATTAAAACTGTTCCGACAAGAGCTTTACCGGAGGACAGCCCGATAAGAATGGTTCATAACAGTGATTGCGACTTCCATTTTAGCCGAAGACGGAATTATGACCTGATAAACAAGGCGAATTTTCTTGTTCAACTTGCAAATATTGGAGTTAGTGGTCAACACCTATTTAAACAGTCAGAAATTTTCCCGGATCCGGTTCAGGCGTGGATGGATTCAAAGGATATATTTGAAGCAATTCAGAAATCTAAAATTTCTGAAACATCATCATCTGACACAAGAATTTCTTCTGATGATTCAGACCAAACTGAAAATAGTCCCATTTTAGATGGAATGAATACTGGAAACAGTAAACAGGCGGTATAGCATGATTAGCGGAATTAGAAGTTTTGATGAATTGAACGAGCTTGTTGGAAAAAGTAGAAGTGAGCCATACGAGACTTATTTTGGGGAAATGGATTTATCGAAAGATGAAATGAAAAAACGAATTACGCTTGCGGAAAGACTGGAAGATAATTTTCTTTTCGTTTTGGCTTTGTTATTCACGATGGCACAATATAATTCCGTGAATTACGAACAGATAAGGAATGAATTTGAATCAGGCTATCTGAAGGCTATAAGTGGAATTATTATTACCGATTACTATATCAAGCAATATATAAGGAATTTTTCTTACAACATAACAGATTCAACAAAAGCTCATGAGGATGATTTGTATTATTATTCATCTGATCGGGCTATTTTTATGGCAGAAAATGAATCATTGACTTGTTGGAACCATCAAGATTTTTCAGATGCAATAAAATCTGGAAAAAGTAAAAAACAATGGATGGATGTCCGGGATAAAAAAGAAAGAGAAACACATCTGAAAGTTGGAAGAACGGTAAAGCCCATTGAAGAACCGTTTATTGTTGGAAATTTACTTATGCAATATCCCAAAGATACTTCTTTCGGAACAAGTAGTTCTGAGATAGTCAACTGTAGATGCACAATTCGATATTTTTAATGAATCAGCACTTGGGGAACCGAGTGCTTTTTATATGTCTGGAGAAGAGACGTTAATCGGAGCAACGTCAAGAGAAATGACGTAAATCAGAGCAAACATAGACAGAGAAGTCTTAAATCGCAGAAAGGTAGGAAAGAACATGAAGTATATGAACAATCATTTTGGGAAGAACAGAATTTTTGGAAATGCAAGATGTAAAATGCCAATTAACTTGCAGCTTTTTGGATATGAAGGAAATGGAGAAGATCCCGGTTCTGGTGCAGGAGGATCTGACAATTCTGGAGCGGATGATGGTGGAGATGACAATACTCCGACTGTAGAAGAACTTATGGCCCAGCTCGCCGAAGAGAGAGCCAAAAGTGCAAAACTTCAGAACGAAAAGGATACAGCTTCTAGTGAAGCGGCTAATTTTAAAAAACAGCTTAGAGCAAAGATGTCAGCTAATGAGCAGGAAGAGGCAGCTAAGGCAGAAGCGGAAGCAGCCAAGGATGCAAAAATTCAGGAATTAGAAACAAAATTCCGCCTTATGGATTACAGTAAACGGTTCATGGGTGTTGGTATGGATGAAACATCCGCAACGGAGTTGGCAGGGCTGACCGGAGAGATTGCAGAACCAGATAAGTTCTTTTCTGCACTGGATAAATTTGTAAAAGCAACAATCAAAAAAGCCGGAGAAGATTCCGTGGAAGCTCTTATTAAAAGCAATCCAAGCATCAAAGCAGGAAACGGAGACGGCGGCGGAGAGTCCTTGGCTGTTAGAAAAGCAAAAGAACTTTCTAGAGGTAACAGAACAGTAAATCAGGACATTCTTAAAAATTATATGTAGGAGGAATGAGGAATGGCAAGAGGAGATATGAGAATTAGTACACTTAAATTTGGTGGTAGACCAGAAATTCTTAACAGGGATAAATTTAATGCGGTACCAAATACTGTAGATTTTTCTGGCGTTTCTGATACTGCTGATAATGGATTAAAGGTAGTAAAAGCTGGAACACCGATAGATAAGGATGGAAATCCAGTTAAAGAAACGCCTTGGACAAACGCATATGGAATTTTGCTTCACGATGTATACGAGGATAATCCAGTAACAGCAGTTTTAGATTTTGGATATATCAACACAACAAGAGCACAGAAAAACAGCGGACTCACTTACGATGGAGCATTATTGACAGCTATGAATTTGGCAGGAAGAAAAATTGTATTTGAGGAACCGGTAATTCTGGCAACCGGCGGTGGAGCGTAAGTAACAGTACCGATTAAAAAAAATGGAACTTAATTGCTGACCTCAAACAGTTATGAGGTAGAAAGGATTGGTAAAATGAGATTAACAGATGTATTTTCCGCAGAAGCGGTAGCAATCAGACAGACTTCCGACGCAAGCAATCGGATGCCATATGTTGGACAGGCTTTCTGGCCGAATAAAAAGAAAATGGGAATCGACTTAAAGTGGATTAAAACACACAAGGGGCTTGGTATTGCTCTGAAGCCATCTGCGCTCGATTCTCTGGCAACCATCAGACCTAGAAAAGGATTCGAGGCCATCACTCAGGAGATGCCATTTTTCCGTGAATCCATGACAATTAAAGAACAGGATTTGGCAGAAATCCAAAGAGCACAGGAATCGGATGACCCGTATTTGAATGAAGTTTTGGAACATATTTTCAACGATGCGGATGAACTGGTTACGGGTGCTGACATTTCTGTTGAGCGCATGAGAATGAATCTTCTTGCTCCTCTCAATGGAGATATGAAGCTTACCATTGGAATGGCAGACAATACTCTTTATAGTTACAATTACGATGAAGATGGAAGCTGGAAATCCGGACATTATATGACTATTGCAGGTGATGGAACCTGGGATAAACCTACGACAGCAAAACCGCTGAACGATTTTCAGAAGGGAACGGATTATCTTTCAGGACTTGGTGTTGTACCAACTTATGCAATGATGACTACAAAAACATTGAATTACCTTGTTGAGTCTGAGCAGATTAAAAATGCTTTTATTACTCAGTCCGGAAAAAATGTGGACTTTTTGGATAAGACAACAGCAAAGGAAATTGTTGAAAGGAAAACAGGTCTTATTCCTATTATTAACGACAAGAAATTTGTTGATTACGATGGAACAGAAAAAGGATTTTTCCCAGATGATTATGTAACCATTATTGGTTCTGGCACTCTTGGAAATACCTGGTACGGCGTGACACCAGAGGAACGAACCCTCATGGGAGATTCAAAGGTTGATGTAAGCGTCCTTGAAAGCGGCGTTGCAATTGCCGTTCAGACAATCTACGGACCGCCGGTTCAGCACTCTACAACTGCTTCTCAGATTGTTCTTCCGTCTTACGAAGGAATGGACAGCGTATTTGTTATGAAAGTTAAATAGGAGGTACAGTCTCTTGATTTACGATCACATTGTAAAAGTTAATGATGAGTATTATCCGGCTGGAGTTGAAGTTCCAGAGGAAAAAAAGGAGAGCGAAAAACTCCCTTTTTCTGACGAAGATATCGAATTTGAAACCGAACCAGTTCGGCGCGGCAGACCGAAAAAGAATTGAGGTGGAATGCATGGAAGAATTGCTTCGACAGTTAATTGAATATGCAGGAGATGATTATTGTCCGGAGCAGAATTCTTTCTTGCGTATGCTTATCTCTGATGCAATAGATGAAGTATCCTTAGAAATGTATCCTTATGGATTTTCTTCGGATAAAGAAGAAGAATCCGTAAAACAAAAGGCGATAAAAAGGTATAAAAGCAATATACGAAAAATCGCTCAGTATCATTATGATAAACAAGGGCGAGAGGGTGTTACTGGATGGTCTGAAAGTGGTACAAGTGTATCTTATGACAGTTCTGACACACCATCTAGCTATTTGCGTGGAATAGTTCCTACGGCGAAAATCGTATAATAAAGACGGTGCGCGTCCAGAATCCTCCCGGCTGGATGCAGGGACGTTTCGTGCGGTGGTGGGGAGAAACGAGTCTTTTAGGGAGAATAAACAAGAGGTGTGTGTTTATGGGATGTGAAAATAATTGCATGAATGAACGGCGGTTTTCTGCTCTTGAAGAAGATTTAAAAAATCTTAAAAATAAAAATTCCGAAGATCATAAGGAGTTTTACAACCGTATTGAAAAAAATGAAAAGAGCATGATTGAATCGCAAGGAGATCGACAGAATATCCGTGAAAAATTGGATGAAATCGGGATTGATGTAAAAACAATTATGCAGACTCCGGCGAAACGATACGAAACCATTACGGCCAGTATTTTGACTGGTGTGATTGGAGCATTGATTGGTTTTATTATGAGTGGTATATTGACAATATAAAAATAAAATTCCACTGGATGGGAGGGAAGGTGGAATGACAAGAAGTAAGCAAATAAAAGTATGTGATTTTACACAATCTGAAATAGAAGTGTTTCTTCAAAGGGCAAATTTTACCCCTGATGAAGAGACACTTTTTTTACTAAGAAGCAAAGACTATACATTAGAACAAGCTGCAGAAAAAATGAATGTGAGCAGTAAAACAGCTTACAGAATTAATAAGCGTGTAAAGCAGAAAATTGTTAAGGTTTGCACAGAAATATATGGTTAGATGTCCATATATAGGCTAATACCTGTCCTGTTGAAATCCAAGTTTCTATCTTATAATTAAGATAGAAAAGAAAGGGAGGACATGATATGCAGCCTTATCCAACATTCCAGAATTATGGTTACGGAAATAATCAGTATGGTTATCAGCAACAGCCTGTAATGCCATATCAGGATAGATTAGCACAACTTCAAAATCAGTATAATCAGTCTATGCCGTATAATCAGCCGATGGTTCAACAGCCACAGCAAATGACTGTATTAAACGGTCAGATGGTTGGAAGTTTGGATGAAGTAAAGGGAAAAGATGTAGATTTATCTGGGAATCCCACATGGTATCCGAAGGTAGATGGAACCGAAGTATATCGGAAACAGCTTCAGCCAGACGGAACAAGCAAAATTCTTACCTATACGTTATCTCAGGACGGTATGCAGGAACAGTCAAAACAGATGGTTGATGCGGATATGCTCAATACTCTTTTGGGTCAGCTGAAACAGGATTTAATGACTGAAATTTCCGGAATAAAAGATTTGGTTGGGACAACAATGTCCTTACCTGCCGAACCTCCTAAGACACAGAGAGGAGGTAATCAGAAATGATGAATTTACCACCTATAGTTCAAAAGAAAATGCAACAAATGATTCAGCAAAGATATGGAACTCCAGAAAATATGTTGAATGATATGAAGAGCTTTGCCGGAAACAATCCTGCTTTAAAAAATGCTTTAGATTTATTTGAAAAAGGCGATACAAAAGGATTGGAGCAGATGCAGAATAATTTGTTTGAGCAAAAGAAAATAAATCCAATTAACATGCTGCAAAACTTTTTGAGCATGAAATAAATATGGCAAATAAGCCATCTCCTCAAAATTGAGTGATTAAAAACGCTACAATTTTGGAGTCAGCCCGGGATGTCTCCGATTTGTATAAAATATAAAGATTGGAGACAATATTATGATGAATGGAACTAATTATAGTCTCAGCGATATTGCAGCCGCTACAGGCTCTAATCGTGATGGAAACGGCATGTGGGGCGGAGACTGGGCTAGCTGGATAATCTTATTCCTCATTTTTGGTATGTTTGGATGGGGAGGCTTCGGCGGTTTCAGTGTCGGCTTCGGTGGCGGAGCAAACAATCCGGGATTACAAGGACTTGCAACACGTTCCGATATCAACGAAGGATTTGCCCTGAATGGCATCGAACGTTCCCTTGCAGGTATTACACAGGGAATCTGTGACAGCACATATGCTCTGAATAGTGCCATTACCAACGGTTTTTCCGCAAACCAGTTACAGCTTTGTAACGGATTCAACGGTGTAAACCAGGGATTCAATGCTTTGCAGGCACAGTTAGCTCAGTGCTGTTGCGATAATCGTGAAGCTATAGCTCAAGTCAGATATGACATGGCTACACAGGCTTGCGATACCAGAAACACAATTCAGAATACAACCAGAGATATTCTGGAAAACAACAATGCCAATACTCGTAGCATCTTAGATTTCCTTGTGAATGATAAATTAGCTACATTACAGGCAGAAAACCAGAATCTTAAACTGGCAGCTTCTCAGGCTAACCAGAACGCAGTTCTTCAGGCAGCTATGAGCGCTAACACAGCAGAGATTATCCGCAGAACTGGAAACGATTGTCCGATTCCTGCATACGTTGTAAATCCGCCTGTACCGCAGACTTTCTGTGGTAACGGATATAACTACAACGGCGGTTGCGGCGGTTGTTGCTAAGTAATTCACCCTTAGAGGTTGACTAAATTTCTAAGAGGTGGGTTACGGCTCACCTCTTATTTTATTGAGAGGTAGAAAACATGGCTTGTAAAAATGTATGTAGAATGTGTGACCGACTTGTCATTTCAACGGCGGTATCGTTTACCAATGGAAACCTTGTTATTACGATTCCGGAAGGAAACTACCGTAATAACTGCAAATATTGCATTGTTTTGGCACAGAAAATTCCTGACGAAACAACTATTGTTGCTCCAGTGGTTATTGAAATCTCAGGTGGAACAGAACAGTATCCCCTTACAAAAGCAGGATGCCAGCAGGTAACAGCGTGTGGCATCAGAAGCCGTACAAAGTACAGTGTTGTGGTATCTACAAATGCAACGGGCGGTGTGTTCAGGATGCTTGGCAAACCGCACTGTACACCGGATAATAGATTAACAGCTATTAACGGTACAGCACCGACACCGGCTCCTACACCAGGACCAGCAGCGGCAGCAGTAAGAAAGGGGGATAAGTAGTATTATGCATAAGTTCGCAGAGAAGATCATGGAATGTGTGAAATCTAAAGTCGAGACAAGAGGTATTGATAACGTCAGTTATGATGAAGTCAAGGAAATCGGCGAATGGGTTGACATTGCAAAAGACATTGTTTGCTATGATAAGGACATGAGACTTATTGAAGCAATGGATGAAGAAGAGAAATACGGAGATATGGATTACCGTATGGGTTATCGTGGCAGAGATTCCAAAGGAAGATTTGTTCATCGTTCCGGCAGAGGACGTTCCGCGGGATATACACCGTATGTCCACATGATGCCGCCTTTTATGGATGGTATGTATGACGAATACGATGGCATGATGCCGGAAGATTATCGCATGGGTTATTCTGAAGGTAGAGGTGGACATTCTGGAAACTATGGCGGTTCCGAACATTCCGAAAACGTTGGAAACCGTGGCGGTTCCAGATATGGAGAAAGCTACGATGACTATCGTAAAGCAAGACGCCATTACACTGAAACGCATTCTGCTGAACACCAGAAAGAGATGCGTGACAAAATCAGTGAAGTCTTTGACGATATGGAAACCATTACCGCTGATATGGTAAAGGATATGTCGGTTGAAGATAAACAGAGATACAAAGTAAAACTTCAGCAAATGATGCAGAAGATTCAGTAAGATAGAAAGGGCTTGTTGTTTTTACGACAGGCTCTTTTCTATATGTGAGGGATTAAATTATGACAAGAAAAAGAAAAAATGGCATTAAAATTGATTTTGTGTGTGAGAAATGTGGTAAGAAACAAGAACCGGATAAAAAAAGGTCAACAGAAGAATGGTCATTTTTTGATTGCCATGAAAGATGTGAATGTGGTGGAAAATTTGTGATGAAGATTGAGGAGTAACAAATGCAGGATTGCAAAGTGAATATTTTGGGAACTGAGTACAAAATCACATTAAAAGAATTGAAAGATTCAGACGTTGACGGATTCACCGATTATACGGAAAAAGCTATAGTAATACGTTCTGACAATTACAATGAGGTCGGAAACTTTGAATGGTTGCAAAAGAAACAGCTTAGACATGAATTGATTCATGCGTTTATGGCTGAAAGTGGGTTGCAAGCGAATTGGGAACACGTTCAGAAGTTTGGGCATGACGAAACTACAGTGGATTGGATTGCCATTCAGTCCCCGAAGATGTTTAAGGTGTTTCAGGAGTTGGATATTTTGTAAGGTGGTGGTTAAAATGTTGAAGCGGTTTGTAACAAACAATTCCATATGGAGAGTAATTACAGTATCTCCTAATAGTGAGTATCTATGGGATAGAACAGGAAAATTGACCGTTGCAACAACCGACCCTAAAGAACATTGCATATTTGTATCAGAAGCGATTTATGGAGATTTTTTATTACGTGTGCTTATACATGAAATAACTCATGTGGTTTTGTGGGAGTATAAAATCATAGACAAGATACATATGTACTGTTTACCGGAATACCGAATACCTATGGAAGAGGAAATCTGCAATATTTTGGCATACTATGGACGTATAGTGTATGAGACAGCGTACATGATTTTAGGCGGAAAAGCAATATTTACAGTTCCTTATGAATTGGAAAGGTTGGTGGCATAAAAATGAAAGCAGATAAAAACATGATTGTAGACGGCGTACTTTATAAGCCCGGAGACGAAATCTGGGATTTGGGAAGTTTTGTCGCGGTGGATGCAGTCGGAATGAAACGAGATTATGAGGGATTATCGGCAGATGTATCTAAATTACCACACTATGTCGATAGTGGCAGTAGCGCATTGACACTTGATACATCTGAATTGTATGAGTATCATAAACCGACGGATACTTGGTATAAATTGTAAGGCGGTGATAACATGGGATTAACAGCCAAAAAGGTATATGCGGTACTTAACTGGAAAATCAAAAAGCTAAGTGGAGATGTCTCTGATTTGGGCACTCCACTTTTTTATGCTGGAAGTGTTGAAACGGCTGATTTGTTACCGTTATCACCGAACGCAGGTGCAGTTTATAACATTGAGAAAAAATCAATTTATGGTGAAGCCGGAACCAATGTGGCTTGGAATGGTGCATTGTGGGATGCGCTTGGCCCGACTTTTGATTTGTCTTTATTGCTCACTAAAGAAGAAGCGCAAGAACTATTAAACAATAAATTAGATAAAAATCAAGGGGTTCAAAATTCGGGAAAAATAATGGGAATAGGCGATGATGGAAGCGTCATTCCAGCAATAGCCCCAAGAGCCTTTTATGACAACGAAGCAAGCATTATTAGGTTTACAGGGAATGTAGAAACGGGGAATGTTTTTGGCGAGGTGACAAGAGAAGAAAAAACATCAGAAGATTCTTCGGCAATTTTATTTTCAAATCGTTTGTATGTATTTCCAGAAATGAAAAATTTAAACATAAGTTTAGCAACTCCTGATACAAAAGAAATTGCCAACGAATATCATTTTATTTTCCGATCTGGGTCAACGGAAACCGTTTTAACTTTGCCAGAGAGTGTAAAATCGGATATGGCAGTAGAAGCAAACCGCATTTATGAGGTAAGCATTGTAGATAATCTTTTGGCATGGACAAGTTGGGCGGTGTGATATGATTTCAAGACGAGCAATGATGAATGACGAAATCGTGAGTAAAAGCGGAGAATTATTGCAGTTAGAGAAATGTAAGGGAAGTTATTTGAATGGTTTGAATGTGTTTGGGAAGAGCACGCAGGATGGGACGCCGAGTGTGGAAAATCCAGTGCCGATCGTGAATGCCGGTGAGAGCGGAAGTATTAAGGTGGAGGTGACGGGGAAGAACATGCTGAAACCGTCACTTGTGCCAGAAGTGCAAGGAATTTATTTAGGGTGGAAGATCAAAGATGATGACAAGAATGTGACGGTATCTATAATTGATAAAAAACCAAATGAGCCTCTATATAACGGGTTATATATTGGGGCTTCTGGGAATGGGATTAACGCAAATGAAGGTGCTGGGTGGGTTCTTGTGAACGGTCGCATAACGAATGCCCATATTGTAACAAAATTTAAATATTTTACTATCTACAACCCACAAAACGTACCAATATCTGAATTCTTAGACAGATACGATATTCAAATCGAATACGGAACCACTCCAACTCCCTACGAACCTTATACCCACCAATCCCTCACCCTCGCCACTCCCAACGGTCTCCCCGGCGTGCCAGTGACAAAGGACGGCAACTACACTGACCAAAACGGTCAGCAGTGGGTTTGTGACGAGGTGGACTTGGGGCGCGGGAAGTATGTGCAGAGGGTATCGAATTTAACGCTTGATGGGGTTACGGACGGACATAAATGCGTTGGTACAGACGGTTACAAAAGTAATGGGTTTACAAATGCATATACTCATCCAATTCCGAATAAAAAAATCTACGGAGCTGTTTTGATGAATATATTAACTGGCGGTGGTAGTAGTGGTGTTGGATTTATTAGTACATCTGTAATTGGACTTTCGTTTGGAAATGAACGATGCGGAATTATAGAAACAGATTCCAGAGTTGACATCGTTAATAAGGTTAATGCAGTAATAAAAGAAATCAACGATACTGGTACTGAAGTCATAGTTTATTATGAATTAGAAATTCCCATCGAGCGTGACCTCACTCCGGAAGAACTCGCCGCCTACAAGTCCTTGCACACTTACAGTCCGAACACAATCATAGCCAACAGTTCAAACTGCGGAATGAAAGTATCTTATAGAAAAATTAGATAGAGAGGAAATTGAAAATGAGAAAAAAATCAGATGGAATATTCTTGGATGATGAAGAAATTTATGATATTATTCCTCCACTCCCGACAGAAACAGAACGTGGTGGAATCACAGCAAAGACAAGGACAAATGAAAAACAGGAAGTTGTAGTAGACCCATTAACAGGGAAAGCATATGTATCGGTTGAAACCGACAAAAACCTTACGCTATCCGGGATTCCGGCAGATGCAAAGGCTGTGGGCGACAGGCTTGACAGCCTAGAAGATTACATAAATACTGTATCCGTTCCGATGACTTGGCGAAATATCCAGAACATGATTGCGAAAGGCTATCATAAAAAAGTATTCAAAATCGGGGATAAACTTACAAATACATGGTCAGACCCGAACGCATCTATGAAAGAATATGAAAATCCGCTCCGCATCAATCATTTTCAGGATGGATTGGAACTGGAAAACGGACAGCTGATTAACGGAATGTGGTTGCAGACACAATACGCACAATTAAAAGTAGTACAGTTTAGCCATCAGAGAGCATTTTTGAGTTGTCCAGATGGTCTTGTGCCGGGAACTTATTATTTTACATTTGAATCAAACTGGGGAAGCAATGTAAAATCAGGGGATGTTGTTTGCTTTACAACCACGCAGCAGATTCCCGTTGGCGGTAGGGTATCTGGATGTCATGGAGCACCTGACCAAACTAAAGATAAATGGAAAATATACACGCATAGTGCAGACGGAAAAACCATTATTGAAACTATAACGCCTACTTTTGTTGCGAACGGTGTTGATTTAGGAATACAGAAAATAAATTCAAGGAATGGGAACTTGAACAGTACACAGGAAATGGCCTATGGATGGAATCGTTGGAAAACATCTGCGATTCGCCAGTATCTTAACTCTGACAAGCCCAAAGACGAATGGTGGGTAGCACAGGATGAATGGGATATTGCGCCAGACCAGTTATCGCAAATTGACGGATATTTAAAGGGGATTGACCAAGAGTTACTTGCCGTGATTCAGCCAGTAAAAGTCACAACTTACGCAAACACTGTAAATGATGGTGGAGTAGCGGATGTAACCTATGACAAGGTTATTCTTCCTTCTCTGGAACAAATGTATATCGTTCCGCAAATTTCTGGTGAAGGAGAAGCACATCAGTATTATAAAGAACTCAATGGAACAGATACACCGTACACGCAATATGGAACATTTCCGGAACTGATTACCTATGCGATTGAAAATCATTCTTCAGCTCAGAACGTCCGTTTGCGCTCAGCTAGTCGCGGCGGTGCCTACTATCCGTGGTGTGTGTACGCGTCCGGCTATGTCAGCCACGACAGCGCGTCCTATGCGCATAGGTTCTCTCCGCTTGTGTTCATCGGAGCATCATCAATCTCCGCACCCACGGATGCGGAGTTAGGAGTATAAGATATGGCAGTAAATGTAGGACAAAGAAATGTACCTGACACACCACAAAACAGGCAACTTGATGCCTGTTGGAAAGCGAGAGAACTATCCATCCATACAATCAAAATTTGCAATAATAAAAATATCTTTTTACCAGAATATCAATCTGCTCTTACAGATGATATTATCCGCACAGCAAAGAATATTTTTGTAAATGTATGGACGGCGAATAATATTATGGTCAAAAGCCAGAGACAATGGGATTATAGGAGCCAATATCAGCAAAAGGCGATATTAGACTGCAATAATCTCCTTGCACTTATCAGCATTGCAAAGGTTCTTTTCCATTTAAAGGGAAAGAAAGTAAAATATTGGTCTGGCATGACAATAGAAACAAGAAACTATATTAAAAAATGGCACGAATCTGATTATAAAAGATTCAGTAACCTGTAAACACCATGGGGTTAGGCTATTCAGAACGTCCGTTTGCGCTCAGCTAATCGCGGCAATGCCTACAATACGTGGTATGTGAACGCGTCCGGCAATGTCAACAACAACAACGCGTCCAATGCGAATAGGTTCTCTCCGATTGTGTTATCTTTCCAGACACACGGCTATTCCATAGGAATGGCGCACTGGTACACAACAACACAAGGAGCCGAAGCCCCTGGCATTAGCCTAAATATTTGCAGATGATGTGCGTGACTCAAATGAGCCTGTCAGCACTATTACATCTGTTTGATTTTGAAATGAAAAATAAAGAATATATTACAGATTTTGACCAGTTGTACGACTCTATGATGAAATGTAAAAAAGGTGTTAGTTGGAAACCTTCTGTTAAATCGTTTGTTTTGAATGATTTAGAAAATATACACCGTATGGAGCGGCAACTAAAAAATGGGACGTGGAAAAATGGAACACCGCGTCCCATTAAAATTACGTACCCAAAGAAAAGAGATGGATTAAGCATATCATTCAAAGACAGAGTATACCAAAGAAGTATAAATGACAATGTACTTTATCCGGCAACTACAAAATCATTTGTTTACGATAATTGGGCTTGCCAAACAGGAAAAGGCCCAGACAAAGCAAGAGAACAGGTAAAAAATATGCTTTGGAAATTTTACCAGAAATATGGAGCAGATGGATGTGTTTTACAGACCGATATAAAAGGTTACTATCCAAACATGAGCCATAGGGCAGTAAAAGATAGTTTCAAAGAATACCTGGATGAAGAATCGCATGAGATGGTGTGCGATATTCTTGATGCACAATACAAAGGAGATGTTGGATATAATCCAGGCAGTCAAATGGTACAAATAGCCGGAATCACTCTCTTGAATCCAGTTGACCATTACATCAAAGAAAAATTGCACGAAAAGTATTATGTAAGATATATGGATGATGGATGGATTCTGGAACATGACAAAGAAAAATTGGAACAGAATTTAATCTTGATTGAAAACAAACTAAAAGAGTGTGGATGTACCTTGAACCGAAAGAAAACCAAAATAACACATCTGTCCAAAGGGTTTGTATTCCTTGGATTTCGATATACGATTTCTGATACAGGAAAAATCACCATGAAAATTGTTTCAGAAAACGTGAGACATGAGCGAAGAAAACTCAGAAAGATGGTTGAAAAATCAAAACAGGGAGTCATTCCGAAAGAAAAAGTAGATGAGTGTTATTCATCTTGGAGAAATCATGCGTCAAAAGGAAATGACAAGAAAACAGTGCCAAAAATGGACAAATACTATGAATCATTATGGAGGTGATAAAAGTGACAAGTTTAATCAGACGAACCATGTCGGTCAAACAGGAAAAAGAATTTGAAAATCTTCAGGCAATGGCTAAAAACGCTGCGGAAATTATTAATCAGCAAAACAAAGTAATTGGAGCCGTGATTCAGTTTCCAGAAATCACAGACAAACAGGCGGCTACTTTCAAATCTATGTACCCACAATGGGAAGATGTGGTTGGACAGGAGGTCAAAAAAGGATTCAAGTTTCAGTATGAAAATACACTGTATAAGGTGATTCAGGAATCTATGACTATTCAGGAACAGTGGATTCCGGGACAGGGGACATCCGCAATTTATTCTCAGATTATCGAAGAACAGGATGCCGGCACAAAGGATAATCCGATTCCCGTTCCGCAGGACGTAACCACCAATTCTTTTACTTATGTTGTCGGGAAATATTACATGGAAGATGGCGTGATTTACAAATGTGAGAGAATGGGTGACGAAGACGGAAAGGAATATTCTTTCCCTTATAAACCGTCACAGCTTTTGGGACAATATTTTGTGATCGCATAACAGGGATGGTGATAAAATGAGAAGCCCGTCAAGACTAAAGCAAAAAGTCTGGTTTTCAAAAGTGAGAGAAATACAAGTAGGAATAGACACAATCAACCAATATTCCAAATTGATTGAAAAAAAATTTACCATCAGCCCAAATTCTGGAACCCCAGAAGAAATCTCTGCCGGAATTGTACCGACATACGATAGATACATCACTTCGTATGATAGGGATTTCAAGCCGGAAGAGGGTATGGCGGTTTGGGTGGACAAGATACCGCAGATTGACGATTTTGGAAATTTGATTATGGCAGAGGACGGAATAACACCAGTAACGCAACCGGATTACACGTTGAAGAAAATTCTTGCGACACAACGCGGGAAAGTGTTTAGATATGGAATATCGAAAATCGGAGGTTCGGAATAATGCCAAAGAAGATAAATATTTCTCTCTCTGAGAAATCCATCCAGAATGCCATTAAAGAAATTGAAGCGTACAAAAGACAATTTATTGACAGAAATGAACTTTTCGTCCGCAGATTGGCTGAATTAGGAATCCCTGTCATTGACCAAAACATAGCGGCATCACAGGGAGACTCCGATAAAAACCACAACACCTATATCAAAATCAATTCTTTTCGGAGCTATTCAGAGGCAAGACTTGTAGTTGAGGGAAAATCAATTTTATTTATAGAATTCGGCGCTGGAATCAGATACAACGGTTCTGCCGGAACAAGCCAGCATCCAAAAGGAGAAGAATTTGGATATACCATTGGTTCTTATGGGAAAGGACAAGGTAAAAATGATTTCTGGTTTTATTATGCTGACACCGGAGAAGCGGTCATGTCGCATGGTACAGAAGCCACGATGCCTGTTTATCGGGCAAGTCAAGAAATAATCCAGAATATACGCAGAATTGCAAGGGAGGTGTTTGGAAGTTGATAACAGTAGACAATCCAGTATCAAAAGTGTATTCTATTTGGTCTGCGGCTGTTGAGAATAAAGTCGGAAAAGGAAACTACTCCATGTCCCAGAGCGGAACACTGGCTTCAAACAAGACGAAGTATGCCAGAATCTTTATGATGGGAAATCCTACTAGAGATGGAGATTTAGAGGGAGATGAATGTTCCACTATTCCGGCGTTTCAAGTTGATTCCTTTGCTAAAGGTACAAAAGCATTATCAGAGGTTTATGCCATTGATGATGTAAGCCATAAGGCAATGGTTAGCATGGGATTCCGCAGAAGTTATGGGCCAGAACTTTTGGAAAATTCTGACAGCACCATTAAGAGAGTAGTAAGCCGGTACAGTCGGGTTTACACAGGTCAGCTTTTGGGAGAATGAATATGGGTAAATCAATGAGAAAGCCAAGACCATCTCCAGCGAAATGGTACTGGTTGGAAAGTGATAATTGTTATGGTTGCAAAAACAGGAATAACTGTAATCAATGCAAAATTCTGAAACGTCAACGAGCCAATGAGCGAAATAAAAGAAAACGAAAAGAGGAAAATTGCATAAAAGTGAGTTCCTAGGTAATGTTGAAATGATTTATAATTATAGTATGAAATTGGGACATCTGGAAACAGGTGTCTATTTTTATGTAGAAAGGGGGATGAATATGGATTTTGCAGGAGTAGCAAGCGTAGTCGGAATTACGGTTATCTGTTATCTAGCTGGAATGATTGCAAAGGCAACCGCAATTGATAATAAGTGGATTCCTGTCATTGTTGGAATCTCCGGTGCAGTTCTTGGCGTAGCAGGAATGTATGTTATCAAAGATTTCCCGGCAACAGATGTAATTAACGCACTGGCAGTCGGAATCGTAAGCGGACTTGCCAGCACAGGAGCAGACCAGATTGCTAAGATTTCTAAACGGTAGAAAGGCGGTGATCCAGTTTTTATCTCCCGGCATGAGGGTTAGAAATGCGATGAATTTTGAAAAAAGGCTACCGCAATCCCACTGGCTTTAGACGGTGGGTTAAGGTAG
>ERZ835762.594-NODE-594-length-35494-cov-4.585428_pt1 | contig 35494 bp, 26 predicted proteins | sample MGYA00519687_ERZ835762 | MGnify/ENA primary metagenome ERZ835762 (study PRJEB31850, sample SAMEA3708783) | human gut metagenome | biome: human gut; feature: human-associated habitat; material: faeces | place: China | collected 2014 ... | reverse complement strand
GCCTTATTTTCCATTCCTGACTCCTTTAGGAGTCAACTTATTTCAGTACAAGACATGGCTCCGTTTCTAAGACTTCCGTTGTTTCTTCTTAAAGTTCCGTGGGCGAACTATCCTTTATTTGCTGTCAACTGACAGTTTTTAAAGGAAATTTTATGAAATACAAAACTGAAACAGTCATTGAGGCAATACGCCTCAAGGAGGCAGGAGTTACGACTTCTGCCATCTCGAAGAAGCTTCTTGCACCCACGTCCACGATCAATGAGTGGCTCAAGAAAGCCAAGCAAAACAATCTCACTGCAGAAAATTTACGGACATTATCCGAGCAAGACATCGAAGAAATACTCCGGCCGCGCAGCTGGTTTCGTCAAAACGTCTTCTTGCCCGATTACGAGGATCTTCTTGTAAAGGCCTCGGCTCCGAAAATGACGGTCCAGAACGTCTACTCGCAATATCTGGCCTCTGTTCCGGAAGGTTGCGAGCCTATTAGCAAAGCGACTTTCTACCGAGAGTTAAAACGAACTAAACAGCTAGCCTCCAAGGAACTTCAAGATGTCTGTTTACTGAACAGTTTTACTCCGGGCCACATGTGCATGATCGATTACAGCGGGGATGGAGTGTGCTGGAAAAACAAGAACGACGGATCGGTACAAACAGCACAGATCTTCGTCGGAGTACTTTGCTACAGCGGATTGATCTTCTGCACTGCCACAAACGGTCAAACCAGAGAAGATTGGTTGGCAGGAATTACGAAGATGTTCCATTACTTTGATGGAGTAACGGATGAAACCTGGCTTGATAACTCTACTCCTCTGGTAAAAAACGCAGATAAGTATGATCCCGACCTTGCGACGGAATTTAGTAACTTCTGCGATTACTACAACACCCTCGGATACGCAGTTGAACCAGGTAAAAGCCGGCATAAAGCCCTGGTCGAAAACGCTGTTAAGCAATTCCAAGACAGAATTCTGAATCATCTTAACAAGCGGAGCTTCTTCAGCATTGAAGAAATAAACAGCGCGATCGAGCCATTGCTCGCCCAGCTTAATAACGCAGAGCTGACTGAGCGGCCTGGAAGCAGTCGGTTCAGTCGATACAAGGCAGAAGAAAGAAACCTGCTTCGACCGCTTCCGCTGATTGAGTACTCAGCGCACAGTAAGGTAATGAGCAGAAAGGTACGCCCCAACAACCAGATCCGATTAGGGAACGTTCGATACAACGTTCCGTGGGGATATGTTGGAAAAGAGCTGCTGGTAAAGGTAGACACCCATACAAAAGAGATCTCCTTCATTGATCCTTCCGACGGAGAAATCCTTACTACGACAAAGATCCGAAATCCAAGCGAGGGGCCGGAGCCGCAAAGGAAGGATTTAATACCCCAAGACTTAAAGTACCTCGTTGAAAACAAAGAGGAGTTGCTGGATCGAATTAGAGTTCAGTTAGGAGATAAGGCATGGGAAGTTGCAAAACGGCTCGCTAAACCAAACAACAGCATGGCTGTTAGACACCTAAAAGGGTTCTTATCGATGAGCAAAAAATACGAGAAAGACTTCATGGATAAGGTTTACGGGGAACTCTTAAAGAAAGCAATAATCAGCTTCAGAGGGTTCCGCGACGCGCTGCAGAAAGTAGAACAAACCGAAGGGGTTGGATATAAAAAGAAACGCCTCAAACATGGGACAACTTTAGATGTTATCGATTGCCGTTCAGTTCGAGGAGCTGAGTATTACAAGGACCGCTTCAATCACTGATGAAAAATTAGGAGTAGTGATGACAATGAAAATTGATGCGGCAGAGGTCGCAAAAGTATTTAGTGATTTGAAACTCCCGGCAGCATTTAAGGCATACGAACAGCAGCTTGGAGATCCCGGTGCAATGAAATTGGACTTCGGAGATCGTGTTGCCTTGATACTTAGAGCAGAACTGGCCAGCAGAACGCAAAAAAGAATCCAGCGGCGCATTAAAGAAAGTGGAATCTGCGACAGCATGGTTGGTCTCGACAACACTATCTTTACTCCGGACAGAGGTATGGACGAAACCTACGTGCGGGAGCTGGCCAGATGCGAATGGCTCGCTGCAGAGGAACCTTCATGGATATTAATCACAGGCAAGTCGGGAACCGGCAAAACTTGGATTATGAAAAGTCTTATTAAGGCCGCAGCGGAACGTCAATACAGGTGCCGTTATGTAAAAACTCGGGATTTAATGGAGGACATAGCAATTGCCGTCGACGAGAAGCGGTTCAGCCGATTAGCAGATCAGCTGGACCGCTATGACCTTATCGGGCTTGACGACTTCAATCTTTTAAAGGCGAAAGATGAGGTAAGAGAGGCAATGTTAGAGCTGTTTGACCGACGCTGGAATAAACGAGGTCTAATCATCTCCAGTCAGTACCCGTTTGATCAATGGTACGAGTATATCGGAGGAAGAGGAGATCAGAGGGATGCCATGATGGATCGCATTGCAAACGGCAGTCATAGATTAGAACTTAAAGGGCCTTCAATGCGTGAAAAACGTGAAAAGGTTATGAAGTAAAAAAATGTCTCCCCGGCCTAAATCACCCTCGGCCTCCGGCCTCGGTTGATTTAGGCCGGGGAGACAAAGTCAAAAAGAAAGAAACCTGAAGCCAAAATCTAAGAACTTAAGAAACGTTCACGGAAATTTGCGAAAAGCCAGCGGAAATAGTGAGAAAAATCCACCCGAAAAATAAGCGTGGGAATCCACAACATTCTTACCTACGAAAAACTTATATTATTGAGGCTGTGGCAACTCTACCTATAGTTTTATAGAAAAAAGGAGCCTCGACTTGCTCAAGTATTTCATGCTGTTGCGTTATAGAGGAACATGTATTGATGTTTTTGTTGAATCGAAGGACATCAATCCCTTGATTCCAGAATAATATCCAGTTAGTTCTGATTTAATGTCGGTTCAACCGATAAAACTTAGAAATAAATTCAAGACTAGTCAAAGAAATAACTAGATTTTCGAAAGTTAATAAAGCGGCGGCTTCAGCACGCAATTTTGGGATAGAAGATACTAAAAACGACTAGCCCTCCTTAAATAATAGTGGTATTTTTTGACTGTTACACCTTCGATAAAATAATTGTTTTTTAAGCAAAGCATAGGCTCCGTCTCTCTCTGAATCTCCTTTGGTTAGTCTAAGGAATACTGTTCTAAGAGTTAACATCTTATTTCGTTTTAGATTAAAACGACGTTTAATTTAAGCTTAGCAGTAAGTGGCCAACACTCGAAGGAGGAAGAAAGAAACTTCTTATCCTCTGATTCAAGATTAGATAGAACAATCACTAATTTTCATTTACTGCTATTATTTTCATTCAGAAAATCGCATCTCATCCTTGAATAACCATGAAAAAAATAGAGAATAAAACTATATGTGTTGGTTTAGATAACTTTATGGATAAAATTGGGTATCAATCGGATGTTTATAAAAAGAACGGAGAACAAATAAGATATCTTGTTATCGACACAACTGGAACCTCCCATTTTTTTTCTACTAAGTACAAGGCCGATGTGGTTATTTTAAGAAAAACCACAATTATAAGATTTTTCCAGACAATTAAGGAAATTATAATTTACAGACCAAATGCAATAGAAATTTATTTGTCGGCTTTGCCAAAATTTTGGGACCATATCTTAGCACCATTATGTAAGTTACTTCGAATTCGTTTGATACTCTTCTTAAGAGGAACTGAGTTTGTTTCTTCTTACAGAATTCACAGACTTAAGGTACTATATCCCTACATGGATCTCATAATTTCGAAGGAATTGCATTTAACAACGAAAGCTATTCAACTAGGTTTTTTATCAAAGTTAGAATGCCTACACAATGGTGTACCAATTAAAAAATGTCGAATTCTAGATTATTCCGAGCGGAAGATCGATATCTTATTTCTCAACTCTCCAAGGAAAGAAAGGAATATTTTATTTTTAATTGAAGTTTTTCATGAATTATTAAAGAAGACTAATATTAAACTCAATATCGTTATGGCCGGTTTTGGTATTCTTGACAACAAGAATTACAAAGTTGAACCCCGTTATCAAAAAAAAATTATAAATAAAATCCGTGAGTTAGGTTTAGAAAATGATATTAAGATATTAGGCTTTGTCGATAATGCAGAAGAACTTTTAAAGCAATCCAAAATTTTTATTTTCCCTGCAAATGTCGTTTTCTGTAATTATGCATTATTAGAGGCAATGTCACTTGGGTGTGTACCTATAGTGGCAAACGGTGAAGGAGCTTACTGGATAATAAATGACTTAAATGGATTCGTTTCGAAACTTGAGGTTAATTGTTTTATCGATGCAATCAATGAGGCATTAAATATAAAAACCTGGCGCAAGAAATCTGAACAATCCATATTGACAGTAGAAAAATATTTTTCCATCGATGATTGGTATACTGGAATTAAAAAGATAAAAGCGAAACATTTTATTTAACAAAAAGATTCGTAATTAACGGACTAAAAGCGATTTCAAAAATTAGGCAACTAGCAAAGCTGAGAAAAAGTGGATGACTTTAGGATTTCCTTATGTTATTTTCAATGTGAACAATATTCTTATAATTGGGTGACCTTTTCAGGTCAGGAGCCTCAACTCTTTAAACTTTGACTATTGTGCAGGTAATCATCTCCAAAATTGTCATACCCTTCCCCTTTCTCATCCTACAGCTTTTACTACCGAGTTAGCTCAAAACAATCCATACAGAGGTAATGTCATAGGGGAATCTGTTGGCTAGACAAGTTGAACAGACACTGATATTGTCGCTCTCCTAGTTGCTACCTCTGTTGTTTAGCCTGTACTGCATCTTTCTAAGGAAAGAACACTACTCAAAAGTAATTCAACAACAGCAGTAGTAATTGATTAACAGTAAAGGAGCAAAAAACAGGCGGAAACTGTCTGAATGTAACGACAGCCTATTACTTGTTTTTTTTGGAATAAATAGAAGTGAAAAGTGAAACTTTTTCCTGGCTTAAACAGAAACTTGCCCCATACAGACGACACATTGTTCCTTTATTAGGTTGTTACGTTTCTTTGAACTTTAAATGGTATCAATTTCGGACAATTGTTGCATATTATTTCTTTAAACAGAATAATGCATACGTTTCTTATTCTGTGGTTTCGGCTTGTTTTAACGTTGGTGATTATCTTGATTTTTTCCTAGGATCCTTAATCCATCAGACCTTGGATTTTAAAAAACATATTAAAGTTATTTTGGTCGATGACGGTTCTACAGACAACACGTGGGAAAAAATACTGAAATGGCAGCAACGCTACCCTTTAAATATTATTGCGCTCCATCAGGAAAATGCCGGACAAGCTAGTGCGAGGAATTATGGACTATCTTATGTTAAATCCCCCTGGGTTACATTCGCAGATCCAGACGATTTCTATGACCCATTCTCGTTTGAAAAGGTTGATAAACTAATTGAGAAGGAACGAAATTCAAACCTAGCTTTCATAAGCTTGAACTATATCTCTTTTTATGAAGATAAAAAGGGCTTTATCGAAGATCATCCGCTCAGATACAGATTTAAAGACAATACGACAGTAAGAAAGGTTGAATGCCTTGGTAATTTTATTCAGATGTCGGTCAATTCGCTTTTTATCAGAAGTGATATTGTTGTAGGACATTTATTCTCGAATTTGATCAAACCAACATTCGAGGATTCTTTCTTCGTTAACTGCCTCTTTTTGGAAAATATGGAAAAGTGCATCTGTTTTTCAAAAGAAGCACGATATTTCTATAGAAAAAGAAAAAATTTTTCCAGCACTCTTGACATTTGTTGGTATCGACGAGAACAATTTATCGATGTCCAAAAATTTGGATTATTGAGGCTTTTGAAAAAAAGTGCCGAAAAATTTAATAGAGTACCGGTTTTTGTTCAAAATGTTGCTATTTATCATATTCAATGGTACTTCCGCAAACTAAGGAACCGAGAAGACAGGATTGAGTTTTTGTCAGAACAAGAGCGAGATGAGTTTATTAACCTCCTAAAAGTTTGTTTTGCTTATATTGAACCCGAAATTTTTCAAAAATACTCTTGTATCGGCTTAAGTCAAGATGATAAAGCCGAATTGTCTTTTTTTCTTAGAGCAAATCAAGTCGAACCACATAACGAGGTCATACCTTTTGCCCATATCTCCTCAATGTTATCTAACAAAGAGTTGAGAATCCAATTATTAAGTCCAAAAATACAGGAGGGGGGTAATTTTAATGTTAAATTTTACATAAACAATAAGCTGATCAGACCAGCCTCTATAAGCTATGCCAGGAATAATTTTTGTGGAAGGACTTTGTCCTATTGGCTTGTGGGATGGCTTTCCCTAGAACATTTTCACCCAAGAGATAAACTTTCCTTAACAGTTAATGGTCGAGTACACCCAATTTCAATAAACAACAAAATATTTATTAAAGATGTAGCTATCAGTGAGATAGCCTCTATTCTATTGTCTAGTCGAAATAATGAGTTACAGAGAAACTCTAAATATGCTAGATGTTGGTTAGTTTCAGACAGAGATTGCCAGGCCGATGACAACGGAGAACACTTTTATCGATATTTGAAAGAAAACAAGCCCGAGATCAATGCGTGGTTCTTATTGAAAAAAAAATCTCATGATTGGAAAAGGCTTCAAGACGAAGGTTTCAAGTTAATCGAGTACGGCTCTGAAGAACATAAGAGAGCATTGAGATCATGCTGGTGTTTGATTTCATCTCATGCGGATGACTATGTAGTTAACTCATTCGGAGACAGAACGAACACAAAAGTCCCTTTTATTTTTCTGCAACACGGAGTCATTAAGGATGATCTATCTGGGTGGCTAAATTCAAAAAAAATAAGATTGATGCTAACCTCTACAGTTGATGAGAGGAACTCAATTATAAATAACCAGAGTAAATATCAATTGGGTGAAAGAGAAGTCATTCTTTCCGGACTTCCTCGGCATGACTTACTGTTGAAAAAGAACAATCCTCAAAGACTAATTCTTGTTATGCCTACTTGGAGGAATTCTCTTGTTGGAACGTTAGTAGGAGAAACTGAACGAAGTTTTAATCCAAAATTCAAGGATTCAGAATTTTTTCAAATGTGGTGTCATTTTCTGACAAATCCTTTTTTATTTGAGTTATTGAAAAAATATGATTTTCATCTGAAGTTTTTCCTCCATTTTAATTTTCAACCGTATCTTAACTGTTTCTCTGCACCTTCTTATGTGGAGATTTGTTCCCACGCTACCCATAGCTTCCAAGACATTGTGGGGCATGCTTCGTTGATGATTACTGATTATTCAAGTGCGGCTTTTGACATGGCTTATTTGAAAAAAGATGTTATTTATTATCAATTCGACAGAAGTAAAATATTTAAAAACGATTACCACACGTATCAAAAGGGATACTTCGATTATGACCTTAATGGTTTTGGCCCAATCGTTGAGAGAGAAGAAGAATTGTTCAAGTGCCTTGAGTCGTCTCTAAGGAGTAACTGTACACCTAAAAATCAGTATTTGCAAAGAATGCAAATGACTTTTCCCTTTAGAGACGGTAAGTGCTGTGAAAGAGTATTTAACTCGATAAGTGAACTTGAACACATTTTTATAAACTAGAATTTTGGTCAAATGTTTTAATATGAATAATTTAATATTCTTTGTAAGAAAAAAAATACTCAGCAAGCTTGACAATTATTTCTCACGCTCTTTTGGTGCTAAAAAATTAAGAGATAGAACCATTTCTTTTTTTAATAGAAAAACCCAAGGAAATTCAAGTTATTCTATTATTTCAGCATGCTACAACGTTGAGAAATATATTGATGATTTCGTTGAGTCTCTGGTTTACCAAACACTTGACTTTAAAAAAAATATTCAATTAATACTTGTTGATGATGGTTCAACCGATAATACTCTAGAAAAAATTAAAAAATGGGAAAAAAGATATCCCAATAATATTATTGGTGTTACGAAATTACATGAAGGTGTAGCTGCAGCACGGAATTTTGGAATAAAATTTGCTAAGAATGACTGGGTTACTTTTGCTGATTCAGACGATTTTTTCGATTGTTATGCTGTCGAGAAAGTAGATGAAATCTCAGCTTATTCTAAACAGCAAAATATAGGCTTCATCTCTCTTAATGTTATCTTTTTTTATGAGAATAAAAACAGATTTTCAAATGCTCATCCCTTAAGATATAAATATTTTTTTCCTCTAACAGTTAGAAAGATAAAACATTTGGATGATTATATACAAATACTTTGCAATTCGGTTTTTATCAGAAAAGAGCTACTGAAGGATTTTCGCTTCTCAAATTTGATTAAACCTTCTTTTGAAGATGGTTTTTTTATAAACACTTTATTCCTAGAAAACGAGGAAAAAAGTATTTGTTTTCTAAAAGAAGCAAAATATTTTCATAGAAAAAGACAAAATTTGTCAAGTTTGACTGATAAGTACTGGGAGGTAGAGGAACGCTACAAAGACTGTCTTCTATTTGGATCATTAAGGCTGTTAGATTTATCCACAAATGATAATAAAAGAGTTCCCCCCTTGTATATCCAACATTCAATTCTTTATGAAACTTACTGGTTCTTTACAAAATTAAAGAATAATGATGAGTTAGTCGCAAAGTTTGGAGAAAAGACTCAAAAAGAATTTTTAAACTTGTTGTTTTCAATCTATCAAAGGATAGAACCTTCTCTTTTCAAGCAGTTTCCTTGCAGATATAGGAATGAGGAGTTAAACACTGCAATTGCTTTCTTTACAAGGAGAGTTGCCGACGTAGAAAGAGTCGTCAACATAACAAAATACGATAACTCTTTGTGCGCGATAAGGTGCCAATTTCTTATCAAGGATAGGAAGGAAGAATATCACTTCTATATAGACAACGCAGAAGTCCTTCCGATTGATACCAAGACAGTTTCAAATAGTTTTTGCGGACAAGACTTCTCCCTGATTAAACTTTGTTGGATTTCGTTACCCTCTTGTCAAAGCGGAAATATCAGAGCAGTTGTTGGGGGGAAAGAAGCATCGTTGGCTATTAAAAACAAAAAGAAAACTGTCGTAAGGGTATCTGACATATTCAACAATTTTATTTTATTAAAACGTTATTTATTACCCCCTTCTCATTTTAATAATTGTTGGTTAATCTTTGATCGTGTCAGCCATGCAGACGATAATGGTGAACATTTCTATAGATTTTTGAGACATCGAGCCCCGTATATCAATGCTTGGTTCATCTTAAGTAAAGGATGTAGTGATTGGATTCGATTGGAAAAAGAAGGATTTAAGCTGATTGAGTATGGTTCAACAGAACATAAAACAGCTTTACAATACTGCTCAAAGATAATTTCCTCTCATCTAGATCAAGAACAATTAAAACCTTTTGATGACAGAGTTGATAAAAAAATTCCCTTTATCTTTCTGCAACATGGGGTAATAAAAGACGATTTATCAGACTACTTTAATCGGGCTGAGATAGCTTTCTTAATAACTTCAACACAAGAGGAGAGGAATTCTATTGTCTGCGAAAAGAGCAGATACCAACTTACATCAAAAGAAGTACTTCTTACTGGCTTACCTCGTTATGATAGCTTATTGACAAATACTACCCCACGGAAAAAAGTTATTTTAATTTCTCCCACATGGAGGAGTTCGATTGTACACAGCCGAGGAGGCTCTTCTGAAAAGAACAATATTCAGAATTTTTTCCAAAGCCAGTATGCTCAAGCTTGGAACTCTCTTTTGAATAACCCTTATATGTTGGAGCTTCTTGAGGCCTATGGATATATTATTAAGTTCTTCCCTCACCCAAAAATCCAACCTTTTTTAAAAGGTTTTTATTTTCAGGAAAGGGTGGAGCCTTGCACCTACGATTCTTGTAGAGTTCAGGATATGCTTTTGGAAGCTAGCCTACTAATTACCGATTATTCAAGTATTGCATTTGACTTTGCTTATTTGGAGAAGGGGGTCATATACTACCAATTTGATGAAGGAAAAATTTTTCAAACTGGATCGCACACCTATAAAAAAGGTTACTATGACTACTCTAAAGATGGGTTCGGACCTGTTGTTCTTAATGAGAAAGATCTTATTAAAGAGCTAACAAGTATTTTATCTAAACATTGTCAAGTCGACCCTATCTATCTGGACAGAATGAAGAAAACATTTCCTATTAAAGATGGCAAAAATTGCGAAAGACTCTTCAAATCGATCTACTCCAAAGATTAGATCGATTTCTAAAGAGCGTTAGCCGAAAAAAAATGACGCTATATGAACATGTCTCTTATGTTCTAAAATGTCAGATATAACTCTTCAGACACAACTTATAGCCTCCGGTTCTCTTGAAGAGCTCCGGAGTATTTAGATAAGTTTCGTATTAGAGGTCAAACTAACGAAAGAGTTATTTTTCACCTTCTTTCTTCCCGAAATAATAATCACAACCTGTCTTAACATCAGTATCCATCACAATGTTACCGGCTTCCAAAACAATGACTCTATTACAAAGCCTCTCGATAAGTCTTCGAGAATGGCTAGCAATCACCAGTATTTTTGCCTCTTTTATTAACATCAATAGTCTTTCTTCAGCCTTTTTCTTAAAATATTTATCTCCAACTGATAACCATTCATCCAATAACATTAGATTACTTACTGATTGCGTCGAAGCTGCAAACGCGATCCGCATTTTCATCCCACTCGAATATGTTTTCATCGGATAATTAAGAAAATGACCTAAAGCTGTGAGCTCCGCCAGTTTTGGAAGATTTTCCTCAATTGTTTTTCTATTTATTCCAAATAAGAGGCTTCTCAAATAAAGATTGTCCCAGCCTGTGGCTTCTCCGTCAGTTCCTAAAGAAATATTTAACATTGAACCGATCGATCCTTCGACTTTAATTTCTCCTTCACTCGGGTAATAAATTCCTGCGATTAAACGCAGCAAAGTCGATTTCCCTGCACCATTTGCCCCTATTAGTCCGACTCTTTCTCCTTCTTGAATCTTCAATGTTATATTTCTCAGTGCAATGTTTTCTCGCTGGGTCTTTGAACCAGAATCCACCATCCCAAACGTCACTAGGCTTAACAAACGGCGCTTTAAAGATCTATGTTCTAGTGCATACAATGGAAACGTTAATGTCACACGATTGATATTGACAGAAACCATTTTTATAACCAATAAGAAAGGAATCTACGATATTTTCCGAATACGCAAAGTGCTAATACCATTCCCAGACAGCCCATTACCAAACTTATCAACCAACTCGCAAGCGAAGGATACATTCCTAACAGAGGAGCTCTGACGATGCTAATTAAATGATAAGCAGGGTTAGGAGCCAAAATGAATACAGAACTTTTGGGCGATAAGGCAGTAGGCATCCAAATTACGGGAGAAACATAAAAGAGGATGAGCACAAAAGCATCTACTATTTGCTTGCAATCCCTATACCTTGCACACAAGAAAGATATAACAATTGAAAGCCAAAAAAGATTAACACAAAGGATGATAAATCCAGGAATTACAAGCAGGGAGGAAATTTCGATTGGGCAGGAAACTACCACACAGACTAAAGGAAAAATCAGTAAATTATGAAAAAATATAACAAGATTTCTCCAAAACAGCCTCAGTAAATAGAAAAAAGGCGAAAGAGAGAGTTGTTTAATAATGCCTTCGGAAGCGGCAAATACACTGCAACTTTCCTTAAGGACAGAAGCGATAAACCCCCAAATAATATATCCTAAGGTAAGAAAAGGCAGATATTCTCTAAGCGGAAGATGAAGAACCTGTCCAAAAATTACTCCTAGCGTGGCAATCACAATTCCCATATAAAGCGTGATCCAAAATGGACCAAGCACTGAACGATTATATTTTTTTTTAATATCCAACCAGCCAAATGCAAGGATCAAAGGGTAATCACGAAGGGCCTTACACAATTCCTTCGATGATGCAGCAAAGGCTTCAAAATAAGTAATCGATCCGCTCTTGTAATGAAATCCCATTCTTTTCTCAACTTTTTTTGAGTATTCTGTACCCTGCACGCATTGCTTTGATGGATAGAGCCCTTCTCCGGCTCTGCGGAGGAAAAATCTTATTTAGAAGGTTTATAAAACGGAGAAAACGTATGTACTCTACAGAATAGTCTCTGGCCCCAAACAGTTTTTCTATTCTCCCACTTAAAATTCTCTGGAACAGCTCATTATTCTCTGCTTGAATTTGATTGGTTTTTAAAATTCTAGCTGTTAACGTACAGACGAAAGGTTTTTCATAATCCGGAACATATTGAAACGCCAACCAGAAATAATGTTCCAATAACCTCATCAGAGAGCTGTCTTTGCAGAGCTTCTTGCATCGTGAAAAATTATACAGTTCCGCTATCACACGCAAATGATCAGATGCCTGCACCAATTTTTTCTCATAGGTGCAAGACATTATGCTGTTTTCTCTTCGAAAATAGTGATAAACAGGCTGATTAAAGAAAAAAACTTTTCGGCAACTCCAAAAGTATGCCCAATGCCAATAAGCATCCTCGTATAGCAGCGAAGGAGGAAATCTTAACTTTTCACGCTCTATGATCGATCTCCGATACAAGATCCCCCAACAAGTAAAAGGAAAATCATAGATAACGCTGTCATTAACTTCAACTTCTCCCGAATAATGTAATGCAAAATAGTGTCCGTCTTGGACTTCTAACTCTTTGTGTACATCGTACGAAACAGTTGCTTCGCCAATAACTGCGTCAACAGAGTCAAACATTCTCTCAATCAACAACTGCAGAGCATCCGGAAGAATTTCATCATCTGCATCTAGGAAGAAAATGAATTCTCCCCGTGCCACGGCAAGCCCCGCATTTCTGGCGGAGGACACTCCTTCATGTTTTCTTTGTAAAATTTGTATCCGCGCGTCCCGTTTTCTAAAATCCTGAAGTATCTCCAAACTCCGATCTGTTGAACCATCATTGATGCAGATAACTTCGAAACTTTGAAATGTTTGGGCAAGAACACTTGAAAGACAAGCGACCAAGTAGTTACTAGCGTTATAAACAGGAATAATCACGGACACGCAGGGATCCGCAATGCTTTTCTTAGTCATTTGCTCAGGTTCTCGGGCTCTTATCGTTGCTTTTAATTCTCTGTCCAAAAGTCAGAGACTGTTTTGAGCAGTATAACAAGAATGGGCTATTAATTCGTTTCTGTCGTAGATGCGTTACTAGCGGAATCAGAACCTATCTCTGAGTTCAACCTTATAAGCAAGAAATCTTTATATAAAAATGGGATATTTAATATAATTAGTGCAGCATAGAAAAGTGTCTCAATTAAGATTAAAGCTCCCTCATTCGCTGATTTATTCGCAGCAACTTCTCTGGAGCTAGTGTTGGTAAGAAGAATAAAGTTCCTTGAAAGTTTGATTCCTTTGCATAATTTGAAAGCGGTATCAAACTTTACTAAAGCAAAAAGCAAACGCAGCGTTCAATCTTATCTATGGGAACTCATGATCCGCATTTTTTCAGTTTGTCTATAACTTGTCAGACCCTACGTGTAGGGAGGCGCATCACGACTCCTTCTCCTGCCGTAGCTTTGTCGGTTTGACGATGGACTCACAATCTCCGTAGGAAACTACGATCCTGCGTTTTCGTCATCCGCTAGGGAAAAGCTGTTGTGACAAAAAGATATTTTTATTATTCAAGTAACCACTTACCAATAAAGGGCTTCTCTTCAACAAAGACACGATTGTTGACGGTTCTTTTATTGAAGCGCCGAGTTCGATCAAAAATGCTGACAAAAAGCGAAATCCTGAAATGCCAGCCGCCCACCGTCATCAGAAACTACTCCGAAAGCCTCAGAGATATTCTTCATTCTCATGATTACGATGCAAAAGTTCTTCTTTCTAGAAGAAGCACTCAAGGTCGTTGATGAATACTCCATCCGAGCCTCTTCGATTATTGAACATATGCGAGGACTGATTAAAGCGAAAGAATCGAAGATCCAAGAAGTCGAATTGAACTCGTTGGCTCTGTCTATCGTCGAAACTTATCAAGAGTTAGGCGGAAAATACGAAGTTAATCTCGTTGCATCGGGCAACGCTCCGGTTCCTGTCCGGATTGATCCCACTCAGTTTGAAATTGTTTTACTCAACTTGCTCAATAACGCTTCCGAAGCCATAACGCACCAAGAAACGAAACCGATTATCACCTTAGAGATCTCCGGTGAAAACGGTGAAGCCGCCGTTACTGTCGCCAATGAAGGATTTTTAGAACATGAAGAATGCTTTAATAATCTGTTTGCCGTGAAGAACTCTACTAAAGTCAACGGTCTCGGACTGGGATTAGCAATTGCGGCAAGAGTCGTAGAACGCTGGGGCGGTCAGCTCAGTATTCGTCAGCACAATAAAGAGGTCATCGCATGTATCCTTCTTCCGAGCCTATAGATCTATCCGTCCTCCGCTTAGTTCAGGGAAAGTCTTTAGTCAGAATTGTGGACGACGATGATACTGTCGCTAAATCCTATGAATTTATGCTTCGCTGTTCCGGCTGGAACTGCAGGATCTTTAATAGTGCGGAAGATTACCTTGCTTCTGAAAACGTTCAAATCGGTTGTCTGATTCTTGATGTTCGGATGCCGGGACTTTCAGGTCTGCAGCTTCAGCAAAAGTTAGAGATTCTCGAGCGTGAGATTCCTATCATTTTTGTGACCGGACACGGAGATGTTGATATGGCCGTGCTTGCATTGAAACGCGGTGCTCAGGACTTCATGCTGAAACCGGTTGATCCTCAGAGGTTAAAGGGGGCAGTTTTTCAGGCATGCCAAAGTGACTTGCTTCACTTCTTAAGAAGTCAAAAGGAAGAAGCTGAAAGAGAAGCGACGAGCTCTCTTTCACAAAGAGAGCGAGAAGTCGCGCAGCTCTTGGCGCAAGGTTTACTTTACAAGCAAATCGCTGAACGTCTCGGTTGTTCGGAAAGGACAGTGAAATTTCACAAGGCCCGGATTGCTGAAAAATTAGGTGTTAAAACTTCAGCTGAGATTGCTTTAAGACTCTCCAGTACTGCTAAAAATAAATGAGATATATGAGCATTAAGAAACTGGAGATGTACAAAAAGTGTTTTGTACAAAATCAGCCACCCTGAATTTATTTTTTTTCGATTAAGAATTGTGTCCCTATAGGAACATAGGAGGAACTCTTGACCATCCTGATTTATGCAGTGACTTTTGTCAGGTTGTCGAAGTACCGTACTCAGATGGATCAAACTTATTAGAAGCAGAATAATTTCATTTTTTTTGGCGTCTTTTTCCGCTTCTCTATTAGTCAGATTAGCGGGCCTGTTAGCTTCTATTTCTTGCCGTTCACAGAATGCGGCTTCTTCTGCATAATCAAAACCGCTACTAACTCGCTGGCAAGAAGTACCGCCATTCCGAAAATTGCCGACAAGCTCAATCGCTCATTAAAAAGCAGGACTCCAAACATTACCGCAAACGGCACGCCGGAAAATTGAAAGACACAATTAAGTAACGTCGAGCCTCTTCCCCAGCCTAGGGTGACACAAAACTGCTGAAGAAAAGTAAAGAGCGCCAAAAGAATAAAAATAGGATCGAGAAAACTTTTATAGGGTTTACTTTCTAACGGGAAAAGGACTGCCGCAGTGATACAGCACGTCAGCGAAAAATAAAAAATTGTTCTTTCACTAGGCTCCCCTCTTTTACCTAAACCTTTGAGAGAAAGACTTGCTAGTGAAAGGAACAATGCGCTCAGTAATGCGGCGGAAGAGTAGCCAAAACCAACCTCGCTAAAAGAAGGACGGTTAACAAGAAGAACTCCGAAGAAGCCAAGAGGTATTAAAGGAAGAATCTTTAACCATACCGAACGCTTTTGATTGAAAGCATGCAAGCAGAAAAAGATGCTAGTAAATAGCGGTGCCGTGTAGTACATCGTCTGAGCGTTGATAACCGGAATATTTTGTGCAGCTTCTATAAACAGAACAACTGCACCGATACCGCATAAACAGCGAATCGTTGTCAGAAGTGCGTTAGGAGTCTTAATGGAAACGTGAGAATGCTTAAGGAGCGAGTATGAAATTAAGGCCAGGGGAAAATACCGAACGAATAAAATTTGGGATAAACAGTATTCATTGTTGGCAACATTTAGACATGCGGTAATACTTGCTGCAAAAAAGCCGGAACAAATTACCAATAGGCTGTAAAGTGGATTCGTGTTCCGGCTTGGGTTCATATTTTTAGAATTTATGATTCATACCTACAGCAAGCTGCCATGCGTTAACCATATTGGCGCGGAAAGGTAAACCGCTTGCTTTCAAAGAAGCAGTTCCGGAAAGCAACTTTCCGCCATCAGCATAGCCGGCGAATCCGTACACGTAAGTTCTCTTGCTCAGAGGATACTCATAGGCAGCATTGATGTTCCAAGAATTGTATTTATCTTCCATACTGGCCTTCTTGGCTTTTCCATCCAATTTACCCAAAAGCAACTTGCCTCCGAACTTTAACGTACCACCAGCCAAAGGAGTTGCGCTTGAGAGAAGAATCACATGCTGTTTGCGTTTATTGTCCTGGGTTCCGTATTGATAACCGAAGAAGACTTTGGTCATCGAGAACTTATAGGAACCGCCGGCAGAAATCACATAAGCCGGTTTAAGCGCTTCGGAAGACTTATTGTCGAGAGTTTCAAAAATAAGCTCTGCATTTAACGATCCCTTGTCATACATCGCCCCGATTCCGTAGTAATGATCGTTATGAGACCATTTTTCGTCATCTGTTGTTGTACCGTTAGAGTACATGGCTTGGACTTTAAAGCCGTCAAAACTCGGAGAAACGTAGGCCAATGCGTTATTAACGCGGCTTTGGTTAAAGGTATAGCCAATAAAAGAGGCTACCCCGTAACCGATTCCAAAGGGGCTCCACTTCGCCATATTGAAATCACCGGTACCTCCGCTAAGTGAAACCATTCTTCCGAAAGCAATCTTGCCAAACGGACCCGTTACATCTAAATAGCTCTGACGATTGAAGGCACCATTCTGTACAACACCGTCTTTGCTCCAAGTATTGAACTGAGCTCCTGTGTCCAAAAGGAAGCCCTGTTCCAAATCAAATCCGACAGAATAGCCATTACCTAAATCTTCTCTGCCGCGAATGCCGATACGATTTCCCATTGAAAAACCGGATGTAAATTCCAGCATTGCATCCTGCCCTTTGACTTTATAGCCGGTGACAGCTGCATCAATCACACCGTAGACCTGAACATTGCTTTCTGCTGCATAAACCCCGGTCATGAGTAAAGCAGCCGCAGATAAAGCAAGAACTTTTTTCATAACTTGTCCTCGTATTGTTCGAGGAGACAACGTATTCGTTGTCTCCTATGTGGGTTTGAAGATTAGTTCCAGGTCAGAGTGTGACGTGTTGCGATACCGCACATATTATTAGGCTGGAGCATAAAGAAGCGGTTCCAGTTCGGCTGAACGCTGATGTAATTCTTGCCATTGGAGTCAACACCCGTGTATGTGATCATGTAACGATCCGGCATATCAGCAGCTTTGCTGGTATCTTCCCAATAAATTGCCTGACGTTTTCCGTTTGCTTCTTTTGCAAGTTTCTCTGCTTCAGCTTTGGTCAGCATCTTTCCGCCGCCGTTGTACATTTTCTCTATCTTTTCTAAAGCAGCAGGCAAAGGTTTGGCATTAGTTGCAGGTTTTGACTGTCCGAACACCTGTTCGTTTTTATAGGCCACTAAACGATTAATAATATTGTTCGGAGAAGAAGCTGGGTATTTTGCATCCAAGAACGGATATTCAGCACGGCCTTGTTTGCTCACGGTATATGCGCAGTTTGTATCTCTCAGTGCTTTTTGATATCCGGGAGCTTCTTCAAGTTTGAATCCGGGTTTGGAAGAATCAATACCATAGTCGCCGTAGACAAAGGCGTTTTTGGGATTGACCATTAAAGGACGATAGAAGTAACCGATGATGATCATCTTCTTGGGATTCACGACGTAGACGTCTTCATAAGACATGAAATCGCGAATCGCATTTTCTTTCGCTTTTGCCAACTGCTGGGGATTCAGATTAGGATCGAAGTGCCAAAGGAGATTCCATTCTTTAATGGTCGTCAAGGACTTGCTCATAATGGCTTCAAGCTTCTTCAGAGCTTCAGCATCTTTCTTCGGATCTCCAGTATTGATCGATTTAGAAGTGATGACTTCTACCGGACCGTCAAACTGCACGCCATAGCTGTCGTAGTAGTTATAGCCATGATTTTTGATTTCATTTTCGCGAAGCTGCTTGACCCAAGCAACCGAAACACCTGTTCCGGACTTGCTTGCTCTCAAGATCTTGCCGCTGTCTTTGGCAGTTGTTCCGTAGAAAACAAAAGTTCCTTTAGCCGGATCGTAATCTGTCGTCAACTCTGCAGTGATGTTTTCCGGTCTGTTGCCGTAAGAAGTGGCGATTGCATACATATTTCTGCCGCCGCCGATTTTCTTTCCGTCGAACGTGCTGGGACCGGTATAAAGGAAATCAGCTGCCATATCTGCCAAAAGTTTTTTGCCTTCGGCTGTCTTGGTTAAGACAAATGCTCCAGAAGTTGCTTCACGCTTCTTAGTAGCACCGGAAATTTCCTGAACTTGGGGAGACGCAGTACTCACGGCTTGGGTTTTAGCAACTTCTTCTGCGAAGGACGAGCCGCAGGCCAAGGCCAAAGCAGAGGAAACTAGGATGGTTATTGGGGCTAAAGCAAAGGTCTTCATATATTCTCCTTGGTAGATGTGTCGGTACACCTCCTGATTCTATGAAGTTTGTTTACAATTAGAAATAGCAAATAAATCAACCTTGGAATTGCGTTTTTTGTAAATTCGATGCCATCCAAAAAAGACCCTTTTAATTCGGATCATATTGATTTTCTGTTAACTATTGCGGATACCGGCGCGATCGGCAAAAGCGGAGAAAAATTTAATCTTTCTCCCTCTGCGGCGACGCGACTGCTCGATCGGTATAGGGATTTTTTCGGCGATCCGCTGTTTGTTGTATCTAAAGGCGTTTTACTCCCCACCTCTTATTTTCACAACCTTAGACCCAAGCTCGAGAGTTTCTTGGAACTTGCTTCGACTATTCGTGAACGAGATTTCGATTTAAAACACTGCCGGCGCCACTTTAAATTCTCCTGCTCACCGGGTTTTGCTCCTTCTATGATGGCTTATGTTTTACCGAGAATACTTTCCGAAGCTCCTGAATGTACCGTTGAACACGTCAGCATCGGAGAAAGTCCTATCTCAATACTCATGAGCGGCGATATTGATCTTTTGATCGGGAGAGCCGTCGGTCTTCCGCAACAAGCACATTACGCCGACCTAAAAACGGGACACCGCTGCTTATTGGTTAGGAAAGATCATCCGCTGGTTTATAAAGACAAGATCACGGTTGATGACTTGACTCAGTACAAACGCGTTTCGTTATCTTCGGGACGCAAACAGGATTGGCGATCGCCGGACGATGAGATTTTTTCAGGAAGGAACAAAAATGAGTCCGTGTTTTTTAAAACCGATAGAGCCGACATGGCTTGGAAGGCTATTTCGGAATCCGATCTTATTTTGATTAGTACTGAAGAAAGCGCAAAAACCGCCTGCACCCTTTATCAGAACCTCACAATTGTCGATCTGGTCCCGCATCTCAAATTGAACAGTCCAAAGATGGCCATCATTTGGTCAGACAGTAAGCATAGGGATCCGGCTCACCAATGGTTTAGAAATCTTTTTTTGCAATGGAGACAAGATTGAGAACGTCTGTTATCTTTTTACACTTATCCAGAGCGTAAAAGTTATTTAAAATCAAAACATTAATTTACAAGAATTAATAAGTTAATTTGCAAGAAAAAAAAGCAATTTTTGGGGCAAGAAAAAATGAACCGTCCCTTATTTATCCTCCTGAGTTCGTCAAGCTGAGCTTCTTATCGTTAACTGAAAGAAGGAAATCAGATGGATTATTCTCCCGCTGATTACAAAATTAGCCAAATAAACGATTTCAAATAAAAGTGAAACAACCGGATTGAAAAGAACTCCTCCAATTTCATGTCTAATCAACCCGGCTGCCCTTAGGTGGAAGATTTATACGGACCTATAGTTTTGATACTTCTTGAATAGAGCCTCCATCTTGTTAGGATCGACCAAATTATTTACGTCGAATAGTTCTTCAATGACAGAGTCCGGAAGAACATTAGCTTTTTTAGCTGCTTCTTTGCACGTGATTCCTTCGTCGATCGCGATATGCGCAATCTTAGTTCCGATTTCATAACCGAAAAGAGCCGAAACCATTGTTGCTAACGAAGTCGACTTTTCGGTCATATCCAGACAGTGTTTCCGATTTGCGGTTATTCCTTTTATGCATTTGTCTGCGAAAACACGCATAGTTCTTGAAATCAGATCGGCACTTTCAATGAAGCTCTTAATCGGAATACCGGAAGATGTTCCAAGCTCAAGCCAGCCGGATAAAACGCCTGAAACCAGACCTGCGTGATTGGCACAAACACGATCAGTAGACAAAAAGACCATCTCGGGAATAACGGGATTTACCTTTCCCGGCATGATCGAAGACCCCGGTGCCACCGCCGGAAGGTTGATTTCTCCAAACCCGGCTCTCGGGCCCGAACCCAGCAGTCTGATGTCACGCGCAACTTTCCAAACTAACGTTGCGAGGGCTTGCAGATGTGCGTGTGCAATCACCAATCCGTCTGTTGCCATCATTCCATCATACAGATCTTCTTCTGTATGAATCGGACGGCCGCAAACCTCAGATAAGTGTTTATCAATCACGGCTCTGAATCCGGGCATACAGCCCATACCCGTGCCTACACAGGTTCCGCCGATACAGGATTGATTCCATCTGGCTTGCTCTGTTTTAAGCCGTTTGACTAATCGTTCGGCGGCATGGGCAAAGGCGCCGAACTCTTGCCCGAGCGTCATCGGAACCGCGTCCTGCAAACAGGTTCTTCCCATTTTTATGACGTCTGCGAATTCGTCTGCCTTGCTTCTTAAAACTTCGGCAAAATACTCCGAAGCTTTGATGACTTTACCCATTTCATCATAAACAACCATTTCCTTAGCGCTCGGAATAAGGTCATTGGTTGACTGGCACATGTTCACGTGAGTGTTCGGGTGGATCGTTCCCTTCGCCTTATCTCCCGTCATCAATTCGTTAGCGCGGTGTGCGATAACTTCGTTGACGATCATGTTGGCAGGAGTGCCGGATCCTCTGTAAATGTTGACGACAAAGTTTCCTTTGAATTTTCCCTCGGCAACCTCCCAAGCTGCTTTTTCAATAAATTTGGCTTTTTCCGGATCTAAGGCCCCGATTTCTGCATTAGCACGAGCACAGGCGATCTTGCACAATGCAATTGCACGGATATATGAAGGATAGTTATCCAATGTCAGAGGACCCACATCGAATGCTTTTCTGTTCCTTTCCGAGACAATACCCCAGTAGGCTTCCTCAGGAAGCTCCATCTGGCCCAAACCATCATGTTCTAATCTCATATTGCACCTATTAATCAATTTTTCTTAAAGAAGAATATTTGCGGAACATCTCGATAGTTTCTTTTCTATCGGCCAGCTTTCTGACATCAAATAACTCTTCTGCAATCTTCGGATCAATAAGCCCCTCCTCAAGGGCGACTTCTTTACAGGATTTCCCTTCATTGAATGCCTTATGGGCAATTTTTGTACCGATGGGGTATCCGTACAAGGCAGAAACCATCGTTGCCAGAGAGGTACTCATTTCAGCGTTCTTTCTAGATAATTCGGCGTTAACCTGGATCCCCTTGATGCAAAGATCCGCGACCAGTCTGAATCCCTTTTCAATTAATTCGAGAGATTCCATAGCGCCAAGGAAACTACCGCAAGTACTCGAGCAAAGGTCCAAATCAGATTCATTTACCGTAAGAGTGGCCATCATGTCGTGGGAGATGACTTGCTGCATGATCTGCAGAAGCATTTCCGGCATGTAGGGGTTGATCTTTCCGGGCATGATGGAGGAGCCCGGAGCGATCGACGGAAGGATAAACTCTCCGATTCCAGTTCTCGGGCCGGAGCTGAAAATGTACAAATCATTTCCAATTCTGCCTCCCGCACAGGCGATACATTTCAAAACCCCAAGAAGGTAAATAAATGAGTCATTGTTTTGGGAGCCGTCAAACAATGCGGAATCTTCTATTACTTCGTCCTTATTCTTAGCCTGACGCATTTCAAAGCCGACAATATCACTGAGGTGCTTGTAGACGGCTTCGTTGTATCCGGGCATTTCACCCATACCGCTGCCGAGAACCGTTGCTCCAAGGATTGTTTCCTGATATTCCGGCAATAATTTCTCCAGCCTTTTACGATTTCTTTGGACCAGAGACTGCCAAGCAGCAAAAACTTGACCGAAAGTCATGGGAACAGCATCTTGCATACATGTTCTCCCCAGACGCGGGAGGTCTTTAAATTCGATCGCCTTTTCTTTAAGCGCATCCTCGAAATATTTAACGGATTCCACTGTCTTCTTAATCATCCGGTAAAGGACGATCGCTTCTGCAGCCGGGTAGGTATCGTTGGAAGACTGGCACATGTTGACGTGCGTGTTCGGATGAACTTCATCGTAACCTTTGCGGCCCGTCAAAATTTCGTTAGCCCTGTTCGCGATGACTTCGTTAACGTTCATATTGACCCCGGTCCCATGGCTGCGCCAAATATTGACGGGGAATTGATCGGAGAGTTTTCCTGCGATGATCTCATCACAGGCTTGAGCGATTGCATCGGCTTTATGAGCTTCGAGAGCCTTGATTTCTTTATTGGCAAGCGCCGCGGCCTTTTTTACTTCAGCAACCGCTCGAATCACGTGAGGAAGTTCGTTGAAAGTATGATCCGTCACATCATAGTTTTGAGCGCATCGGACAGTTTGAATACCGTAGTAGGCTTCTTCCGGAACAGGAAGTTCGCCTAAGGCGTCTTTTTCTATACGCATGAATTAACTCCTTAGAACACGAAATAGGAAATAACAAGACCGAATAAAATCGAGCTGATACATGTCACAAAACCGGGCAACTGGAAGCTGTGGTTCAAGACATAGCGGCCGATTTTTGTCGTCCCGGATCTATCAAAAGTGATGGCTGAAATAGCACTGCCCGTTGCCGGGAAGAAGAACAGTCCGTTTACGGCGGGCGCAAATGCCACCAAGGAGCCCAGCGGCAGCCCTAAGGAAACGCCGATCGGCATGATGGATCTGGTTGTCGCACCTTGGCTAAGAAGAAGAGCGGACATCACGAAAATCATCACTGCAAAGAGGATTGGGTACTCTCTTACAATTCCGCCGAGACTATCAATAACAAAAGCCTTGTGTGCTAAGAAAAACGTATCCGTCATCCATGCGATACCGAAAATTGCGATTACGCCTGTCATACCGGCGGAGAAAACGCTGCTCTTAGCGATTTTTCCAGGCTGTAATTTGCAGGTAAATACCATGATGAAGGATGTTAGAAAGGCAATGATTTCGATCGCATTGGGAATTGACAGATAAGAGACTTTTCCTCCGACGTTCCAACTGGGCATCAATGCCTTGACGCTGCCCAAAAGGACAATGAAGAAGACGCCTAATGCGAATAACGTTACGGAAAGGACGGCTTCCTTCGTCGGTTTGTAATTTTTAGATTCACCGGAACCAAAGGTAATATCCCCGTTTTTGACGAGCTTTAAGAACTCAGGATCTTTTTCGAGTTCTAGTCCTTTTTTATAAACACTCAAAGCTCCGACAATAATTCCCAGGAAAATAGCCGGGAACAGAACCATCATAATTTGTCCGAGGCTTACGCCGTGAGCGGCCAAAACAGCCAGCAGAGCTGCCGTGGAGGCAGAAACCGGACTCGCGGAAATTCCATGCTGACTTGCCACGAGCGCGATTGACATTGGTCTTTCCACTCTTATCTTTGCTTCCAGAGCAACTTCACAGATAACGGGATAGACGGCCAGAGCCACATAACTCGTACCGGTGAAGACTGTAAACAAAAATGTGACAATAGGCGCCATGAAAGTAATTCTGTCAGGGCGACTGCGAAGAACTTTTTCTGCAAGATGGACGAGCAAATCCAACCCGCCGGCGACCTGAAGCGTCGCCGCCATGGAAGAGACTGTGATGATGATAAGCAGAACGTTGACAGGCGGAGAAGCCGGTTTTAATCCGAAGACAAAGACCAAAATAAATAGTCCGACACCTCCGGCAAAACCCATAGCCACACCGCTCTTTCTGGCGCCTAGCATGATACAGGCCAGAATAATCAGGGCTTGAATCCAGATCATAAGATTTCTCCAGGAATTTAGGGATTGATCCAAAAGGATCTTTTTTATCTTTGAGCCGAACTCGGATAGACTGAGACAATCCCAACTTAAATTAATATTTAGTATGCGTTAAACTCAGGTTGGATATCCGGACGGTAATTCCGTGAAAAAATTAATAAACCCACCTTTACCGCGGAGGACTCTATGGAACAGAAAAAAGACTTCTCGAACCTGTTTCTAAGTCATTCGGCTTTAATTTTCTTAAAGGCATCGGAAACACGGAATTTCAGTGAAACGGCCAAATTTTTTAGAATCACTCAGAGCGCAGTTTCCCGATCCATGAGGGAATGGGAAAAAAGCTGGGGATGTCCCCTTTTTGATCGAAGTTCTCGGCCGATATCATTGACGGCTGAAGGAAGAATTATTAATCAGGAACTTCAAAAGCATTTGAAATCTTTTCTTGATTTAGCAGATTCGATTCGAAAAGAGAGCAACTTGAAGCCGGTCGTTAGAGTCGGCTGTGTCGAGAGTTTGAGCGTGGACCTCCTGCCTAAACTTATCCTGCGGCTCAGAGATAAAACACGTCAAATCGTTACGATTTTAGCTACTTCCAATTCACTGCACCGCGAGCTGCTTGAGGGAAAACTTGACATCATTATCTCCTCGGACTCCACAGCGGAACTTTCCGGCTTGAATAGGACATTGATTCTTCAGGAAGGCAGCCTCCTCGTACTGCCAAAATCATTAAAAGACTCCAATTGCTGGAAATCTTGGAAAGGCCTTCAATTCTGCGGTTTGCCCTTTATCAAATATCACCATGCTTCCGGAGGAGGCAAATTAAATGATGTTTTTATGCGAACCGCAGGAATCTCAGTAGCTAATCAAATAGAAGTTGACAGCAACAGCACGATGCTTTCTTTAATTGCCCAGGGGGCCGGATGGACGATTTCAAGGGCATCTACGATCCTCCAAAACAAAGGGCTGATGAATGAAATTTTGTATTTACCCATGCCCGAACCTCTGCTGGTCAGAAAAGTTTATGTGCTCACTCGTCAAAATGAACCTTCGGCTTTGATGCAAGAATTCACGCAGTTAGCCTGTTCCATTCTCAAAGAATCAGTTGCCCCGGAATTAATAAAAATTGCCCCGTGGTTGGAACAGGATATTTTTGTTCTTGATCCTACAAGCGGTGTGATGGTTGATATGACGGGTAAAAGAGCCGAAGAAAGATAAATCCTGAGTTTTGCTCATGATTAACATGAGCTGAAGTGTTTTTTGTTCGACCACGCTGCATTCCCAATAACAATGTTGTTCGTACGAAATTATTTTGATTGTTATGATCAACAAAGGCCCGCTCTTAATTCTTCTCGGTTCGGTTTGTTTTAGTTTTTCCGGAACCTTTCAGCAATTTGCACCTAGTGGTGCGACGCCCTTTACCATCACCGAAGCGAGGATGTTAATCGGCGCGGCGGGATTACTATTTTGGTGTCTTTTATCAGGAAAATTCAGTGTTTCTTTCGGCAGTTTGAGGTGGAAATATCTCGTTCTCATGGCCGTGAGCTTACTTTCCTTTCAACTGCTTTTCTTCTCGTCGGTCCTGAAAACAGGCGTTGCGGTCGGAACCGTGGTTGCCATAGGCTCTACGCCTATTTGGACGGCAATCATAGAAAAAACTTTTTTTAATAAATCTCCCCGCAGTGTTTGGTTCATCGCCACAGCAATCGCCGTCGTCGGAATAATCCTGTTAAATCTTCAGAACTTTTCGGGGCAGGTAAATATTCTCTATACCTTCCTCCCCTTGTTAGCCGGGCTAGCCTATGCTTTGGAAATTGTTTTTGCAAAAGAGGCTATGCAAGGCTCTTCTTCCGAAGTGTGCATGATGATTGTTATGGCGCTTGTCGCCCTTTTCAATCTTCCATCGTTATTCTTCAATGAGTTAACTTGGGCCTTCACATCCAGAGGTATTTTGGTTTGTCTTGGACTAGGCCTTGTGACAGCGTCCATGGCGTTTGCGCTGTTTTTTGGAGGTACAAAGACCACTCCTGCTGCCGTTGCTTCCACCTTAGGCATGGCCGAACCGCTCGGAGCCGCTTTATGGGGAATAACCCTTTTGCACGAACCCTGCACCCTCACAACCCTCTCCGGAATTGTGTTGATTTTGTTGTCTCTTATTCTTTTGATCAAACCCGAGAAACAAAGTACCTATTCCACGCAATAGCGGATGAAACAGTTCGATATCAGCAACAAAAGCAACAAAGCTGCGCAATGACTGTGTTTCCAACAATCAAAAATCGGTGATTTTTGATTGTTCGCGACTTATCATCAAACCGTCAGCAAGATTAAGAAATTCTAAAAACCTAATAGCCGGATAAAGGTCACATTCGATTACTATCTCTGCCTTCTTGTCGGAGGTAGGAAAGACAAACCTTGCAAAATAACGATCTCTTAATTGAGTTTACCAATCCACTCAATTGCAACAAAACAAAGTCAGGAAGATGAGATTTTTATAAATAGAATTAACAAGTTAGTCAATAAGGCGTTAGCTCCAAACCTTATGAGGGGGCAGATTTGCAGACTTACATGCCTAAGACCAATTGCTTTGAATACAACAAGTTAAACATTAAAATCGTCAAGCATTTTCAAAAAATATTTATCCGTAAAAATTCGAATTATTTATTTTCCATGAGAAAAATATAATCCTCTTATTGCTTCAAATACCCCAACAAAAATGAAGACGAGTCCGGCACAAGACTTTAGTTTTGACACCGATGCGATGGAAGCGCTTGCAACTGCTCACGTCCAGTCATTAGTTAATCAGGATTCTCCGAAGTCATTAGACAGCTGTTTTCATAAGCATAAGCGCGGACAACTTGCTTTCCCCATCAGCGGCAGCTGTATTTGTTATACGAAAGATAAGGTTTGGACACTTATGCCGGACCAAGCTTTTTGGATGCCTGCAGGCGTTCCTCATCGGATTTTTCATTCTGAAGGAGCTTCCTCCGGTTACCTCTATTTAGACTGCGATACTTGGTCTGGCTTTGATCAGGTGTGTTCTGTCGAGCTTCCTATGTACGCTCTCCATGGATTAATGTACATCGCTGAAAGTGATCAAACGAAGCCTCTGCCAAATCAGAAAGAAAAATTATTAAAACTGATCATAGAAGAAGTGATGAACAGTCATGCCCGTCCTATGTTCGGTCTGGCAGTTCCGAAAGACGAAAGGTTAAAGCACGTAAATTCCTATATTTTGGAGAATCCTTCTGAGAAAGTATCTCTTCAAGATTGGGCCGACTTCTTTCACATAAGCAGTAAGACTTTTAATCGTCTTGTAGTTAAAGAGACGGGAGTTACATTCCAGCAATGGAAGAATCAACTACTCGTCGTGAACGCCATTGAGCTTATGTCTAAGGACAAGAATATCGGCTGGATCGCCTCAGAGCTGGGTTACGGAAGTACAAGCGCCTTTTCTGCAATGTTTAGAAGAGAGATTGGGCTTTCACCGCAAGAATATAGAAAACAAGTATTGGGACGCTGCTAATTCTTCAGAGATGTCTTTTTCTCTTGAAGGGTGTCCTTTTCTCGAAACCTCCGAAAGACTTTAAAAATTAAAATTTTTTCAAGCTGAGCATTTCAGCAAATTTTTCTTCAACCCCAATGGAGAAGCTATGTTGATACCTCAAATGAAAAGAAGAAGCCTGCTTACGGGATTGGCATCCCTGTCTGCGACATCTCTTTTCCCATTAAAAGAAGTTGTCGCTGCCGTTAATGCTGCAGCAAATGACATTGAAAAAATCACTTGGTCTGCCTGCACGGTCAACTGCGGAAGCCGCTGTCCGGTTCGTGTCGTCAGTAAAAACGGCCAAGTCATCCGTATCGAAACGGATAACACAGGAAATCCCTGCTCCTGCGCCTTCGGAAAAGATTTCCCACAAGTCCGCGCCTGTATCAGAGGCCGCTCGATTCGCCAACGTCTCTACTCTGCCGAACGCTTGAAATACCCCATGAAACGCGTCGGTGAACGAGGCGAAGGTAAGTTTGAAAGAATCACGTGGGATCAGGCGTTTGATGAAATCGCCGGAAAATTAAAAGACGTGATTCAAAAATACGGTAACGAAGCTGTATTTATCAACCACGGCTCAGGCAACAACGGCATTGCCATGAACTCGCGCAAGTGCGCCCAGCGATTCTTTAACCTTATCGGAGGAAACTTAAACTTCTTCTCTGATTATTCAGCTGGGCAATTCCAGAACGCTTGGCCGTATCTGATGGGTTCATTTGACCGCTCCGGTTATACCAGTGCCATTATGAGCCAAGACACCAACGTCGGCTCTTATATGGAACAGATTGCCAACGCCAAACTCTATGTCGGTTTCGGTAACAACCCGGCTGTTACTCGTGCCTCCGGCGGAGGCCAAGCCTTTGGCTTTAACTGTTCATTAGAAAAAGGCCGTCCAAAAGTCATCATGATCGACCCGATTTATTCTGATTCGATGATGGGACGAGAGGATGAATGGATACCCATTAACCCGGGTACAGACGCTGCTCTGGTTGAAGGCATTGCGTACGTCTTAATCACAGAGAATTTAATCGATAAACCGTTCTTGGATAAATACTGCATCGGCTACGACGAAACTACTTTGCCGAAATCAGCTCCCAAGAACTCGGACTACAAGAGCCATATCTTAGGAAAAGGTCCCGACGGCATTGCCAAGACACCCGAATGGGCTTCTAAAGAAACAGGAATTCCTAAAGAAACGATTATTCGTCTTGCTCGAGAGATCGGAACGACAAAACCCTTGTTCGTTGCTCAGGGTTGGGGTCCGCAAAGAAGAGGAAACGGCGACAGCCTTTCTATTGCGATCGCAATGCTTCCGATTCTTACCGGTCAGCTTGGTCTTCCCGGCACAAACAATGGCGCCAGAGAAGCCGATCAAAACGGTTTTGTAGCATCTCTCCCGGTTCCTCCCAATCCTGTCAAAGCTTCGGTTTGCTTAAACGTTTGGCATCGAGCTATTTACGAAGCAGACCAATTAACAGCTAAGAAAGGTTTAGTCAGAGGCTGCGACAAGCTCAAACAGAATATTAAGTTCATGTGGGAGACGCAGGGCAACAACGTTATTAACCAACATACCGGCAGCAACTTAATGGCTAAGCTGCTGAAGGATCCGAAACTGGTTGAATGCTTCGTGGTCGTTGACACTCAAATGACGCCGACCGCGAAGTTTGCAGACTATTTGCTTCCTGATGTCGCAGGCCAGGAAAACAACGACTTCTCCGGCGACTCCTACTCCGTCGGCGGCCACTGCTATCTGATTGCCATGGAAAAAGCAGTCAACCCACAGCACGGCCAGATGAGAAACTGGGACATCATGCGCGAAATGGCTAAGCGTTTCGGCGTAGAAGACAAATACACGGAAGGCAAGACTTATGATCAGTGGCTCATGGAACTGTATGAGAAAACTCGTAAGAATGTTCCCGAGTTACCGGCCTCTTATGCCGACTTCGTTCGCCAAGGCATTGTTAAATACAAAGTTAATGGCGACAGCGGCATTACGATGGAAAACTTCCGTAAGGATCCGGAAAAATATCCGATCAAGACTCCTTCCGGAAAGATTGAGATTTATTCCGAACGTCTTGCCAAGTTAGCAAAAGAACAGGAACTTCCCGAAGGCCAAGGTCAAGTCATTCTGCCGATTCCTGCCTACATTGTTTGTCAGGAAATGCGCGGACATCAAGATCCTCTTGAGAAGAAATATCCGCTTGAATGCTACGGTTACCACGGTCAAGGCCATGTCCACTCCTCTTATGCCAATCTGCCGTGGATTCAGGAGCTGCAGCCTGACCTCCTGCTGATCAACCCTATCGACGCACAACCCAGAGGTATTAAATCGGGCGATCGCGTTTTAGTCAAGAATGACAGAGGCTCTCTGTTCATCAAAGCAAAAGTTACATCAAGAATTATTCCGGGTGTCGTTGCTCTGCCTCAGGGTTCTTGGTATCAGGCTAATCCGAAATCCGGTGTTGACGAAGGTGCCTGCATGAACACATTGACAAGCTCTACCGTCTCCCCGATTTCCAAGGGCTCTCCCATGCATACCAACCTCGTTGAAGTAAGTCTTGCCTAAGGAGCTGATATGTCACAGTATGGTTTTTTTATTGATTTGGTGAAATGTACCGGCTGCAAGACCTGCGTTATCGCTTGCAAGGATGCACACTCTTTACCGGTCGGAACGAATTACAGAAAAGTCATCGAGTTTGTAGAAGGCGATTGGAAGAAGGATGCCAACGGTGCCTGGTTGCAGGATGTTCGCGGCTATTATGTCCCGATCGCCTGCAACGAATGCGCTGACCCGGCCTGTGTCAAGGTTTGCCCGACAAAGGCACATTTCAAACGTGAATCTGACGGACTTGTTTTGATTGACGAGAAGAAGTGCATCGGATGCGGCGCCTGCGCCCAAGCCTGTCCTTACGGTGCACCGGTATTGGATGAAACCGCGCATAAAATGCATAAATGCGATGCGTGCGCTGATCGTCTTGCTCAAGGACTTCTTCCGATTTGCGTTGAAGCTTGCCCGCAGCGTGCTATCGAATTCGGAGAGATTTCGGAGCTCCGCAAGAAGTATGGCGAGAATGCTGACACTGCTCCTCTGCCCTCCAGCAATACGACTAAGCCTTCTCTCGTAATTCGGCTTCCGCTGAATATGGGTAAACAAGGATAACGTCAGGCTAGTTGAGTAATTTGATTAGTCGATTGTGAGATTTTGTTTGACTCAGGATTCCGCAATAATGGAATCCTGAGTTTTCTTATTTAAGTTTATTGTTCTGAAATAAAAAGGTAGCAAGAATAAAACTTATCTTTTTAACTCCCTCCTCCATACACTGTAAGCCTAACTTTGGGACGTAAAAATTATGCTTGAAAGAGATTCGTAAGAACCCCGATCAGAACCTTCCTCCTCTCTTAATTGACAAGTCATAAGGAGAGACAATTAAATGATAGTTATCAAATGTCGGTAATTTTTTCAATAACTCTATTCCAAAGCTGTTCTTTGCAACCTCTGGCTTCACGTTGGGATCATATATATCGACTTTTACCCCGTTTTGTTCCAACATGCTTTTTAAAGAAGGAACCTGAGTATTTCTTATATCCGGTACGTCCGGTTTGAAAGATAATCCATTGATAAGAACATAGCTTGAAGCGTAAGGGCGCTTTAATTTATTTAAGATCTTCCTGTAAAAATTGGCAACCGCCTCTTCATTTGTTTTTCTTGCCTGAGCAATTAACGGAAGATTAGCCGAAAACTTTTTAGCCTCATCGATTAAATAATAAGGATCCACCGGCACACAGTGACCACCTACCAAACCCGGATGATAATTATTGAAGTTCCATTTTGTAGAAGCAGATTTCAAAACGGAATCCATTGGGATACCCATCTCATCAAAACAAAATTGAAGTTCATTAAGAAGAGCGATATTGACATCCCTTTGGATGTTTTCGAGCAGCTTCGAAGCTTCCGCAATCTCCAGCGATTCAGCTTCATGAATAGACGGAACGATCTTTTCGTACAAACGAGTTACAAATCTAAGGCTTTTGTCATCCAAACCGGAAACAACCTTGGCAACTTTACTTAGGGCATGACTTTGGTCTCCGGGGTTGATTCTCTCAGGAGAGTAAGCCAACAAAAAATCTTTACCAGCCTTTAATCCCGATCCTTTTTCCAAAATTGGCAAACAAACATTGCGAGTACAACCAGGAGACACCGTAGATTCAAAAATCACACAATTACCTGAAGATAGTGATGAAGAAACCGTTTGAGCAGCGTCGATTAAACAAGACAAATCAGGCCGATCATTCAGTACAGGAGTCGGGACGGCCACAATGAACACGTCAAATCCCTTCAGTTTTTGCTTATCAAAACTGAACTCAACCTCGGCTCCACTCATCTCCTTCGCTGAATAATCGCCATTTCTATCAATGAAAGTCTTCAATTCTTTGATTCGGGACTGGTCGACATCAAAACCCAGGACGGAAAAATGCTTAGACAATTCGATAATTAAGGGAAGTCCGACGTACCCGCAGCCTAGTACTGCAATTTTTAATCTTGTCAATTTATCCATACTACTTCACTGACTTTTCTTTAGAACTTATGTACTCTTTTACTTCGCCATCTGAAAGAAAATACCGATACCCAGTCTTTTTACATTCTGCCCAGCCGTCTGAATCAAACTGCAGTTTCTCTCCATACCGACCTACCCAACCAAAATGAACTGCAGGATTTCCGGCAACTAGCTCAAAATCCTTAATCGATTTAGTAACGACAGAACCTGCTCCTACCATTGCATATCTCCCAATTTCATTTCCGCAGAGAACGACCGCATTTGCTCCGATAGAAGCTCCTTTTTTAACCGTGGTTTTTAAAAATTGGTCCTTTCTGTTGACTTCGCTTCTAGGTGTCAAGATATTCGTAAAGACACAAGATGGTCCTAAAAAGACATCATCTTCAACAATTACACCGGTAAAAAGGGACACGTTGTTTTGAATTTTTACGCGCTGACCAATATTAACTTTCGGCGCAACATAAACGTTTTGTCCTAAAGTACATCCTTTACCAATACTTGAGCCTCCGGAAATATGGCAAAAATGCCATATTGTGCAACCCTCTCCAATCAAAGCGCCTTCATCAATAACCGCTGTAGGATGAGCTTGATATTTATTCATGATTTCTGAAAAATTCACTTAATGCGAGGATTACACGATCTTGCTCGGCTTTCTCCATAGAAGGAAAGAGAGGCAAGGACAAAACACAATGAGTTAGTTTCTCTGCATTGGTAAGAGAGGAGCCGCTGCGTATGCGAGATTGATAAGCTTTTTGCCAGTGCATCGCCAAAGGGTAATAAATTTGCGTGGAAATTCCTTTCTCCCGCAAAAAGCTCTTTAACTGTTGCCTGAGCTTCGGCTTGACCTTAATCGTAAAAACGTTGGGAATGTTAAGAGGATTATGAGGAAAAGGCGGCAATTCAATCTCGGAAATCGCTCTTAACTCCTCTTGATAACGTCTAGCGATTTCCACGCGCTTTTCATTCGCTTCTCTCAAATACTTCAAAGCATGCCGCAACACGACGGCCTGCAAGGTGTCCAAGCGCGAATTCAAGCCAAGAATTTCATGCAGGTATTTATCGCGCTGTCCGTGATTCAAAATCATCCGGATCTTTTGTGTAAGTTGCTCATCATCCGAATTAACAAAAACCGCACCTCCGTCTCCCCAGCAACCCAAATTTTTTGAGGGGAAAAATGAAGTACAGCCTAGCCACCCAGCCGTTCCTGCCTTTTTGCGTGTTCCTTCGATTTCCACTTCGGCCCCTAAACATTGGGCTGCATCTTCAATAACAGGAAGCCCGTGTTGTTCGGCAAAGTGAAGGATGTCGTCCATCGGTGCCGGCAGTCCGAACAAATGAACGGGCAGAATTGCTTTCGTCTTGGAAGAAACGGCGTCTTTCAGCAAACCAGCCTCTATATTAAATGTCTGCCAGTTAACATCCACAAGAACGGGCTTCAAACCCAGCAAACACATCATTTCCACAGCAGCGGGATATCCGTATGCCGGCGTTATCACCTCATCGCCTTTGCGAAGATCCAGAGCCATCAAGCACGCCAGAAGAGCGTCAGTTCCGTTCCCGGTCGTTATCACGGAATGCGTCTGAAGTTCTAAACAAAGCTCTTTTTCAAAGGCTGCCACTTCACAGCCTTTAATGAACCTACCCTCTGCAATGACTTGAGAAAGAGCGGATTGAAGTTCGGGCGACACACCCCCTTTCACAACCTCAGGGCGAAATATAGGCACGACATTACACATTTCTTAGTGCCTTATTTCGTTCTTCGGATGCTCTCGCAAAGCGAGACGGCCGGCAATGCTTCCTGAAGTCCAAATCCTCTGCCAGCCAGAATTTCCTCATAACTTTTTGTATGGAGATCTGTAAAACCATTTGTGAAATCAAACGGCTCTCCGTCAATCATCATTTGTCTCCAGGATCTTTGATCGGAATTTCTTACTTCCTGCGGCAAATCTTCCTGTCTAATGCTTAAACAAAATTCAATCTGCGCCAGAGGGCAATCCAAGGTTCCTTCAAGACGCTCCGGATCGTTTTCCTTGATTGAAAAAGATGTCGGATAACCAAACAAACGAATCAGCATATCGAAAAAATGGATTCCGATATTGCTTGCAATTCCTCCGCTTTTGCTTTCGTCAAACTTCCAACTCTTTTTGTACCAAGGCCCTCGTGACGTCACATAATTCAAAGAGACCTGAAGCTTTGATCTCTGCTTATCACCCGCAAATAAATCTTCCACCCTTGTTTTCAATTTTTGGATCTGAGGATGAAGACGAAGCTGAAGGATACAAAAGACTTTTTTATCAAATTGCTTTTCAAGTTCCTGCAGCCGGAATAACTCATTGGAGGTCAGAACCAAAGGCTTCTCACAAATCACGTTCATCCCGTGGCTAAGCCCAAGTTCAATATGGGAAAAATGAAGATAGTTGGGGGTGCAAACCGAAAGGAAATCAATATCCGGAGCTTTTGATTTCTTTCTCTCGTCTAAGTAATTTTCCAATTCGTTCTCAGAGAGAAAAAATTGGCAATGAGGAAATCGACGGTCCAACACACCAACACTATCTGACTTATCGCATGCGCAGCAGAGTTCACCGTCAACACTGTAGATCGCCTCTATATGACGAGGCGCAACAAAACCAGCAGCTCCTAATAATGCAAAGATAGGACTTTCCATGACTTAGTGATAAGGACAAGATTGATACGGGTAAGTTAAAATTTCAAACAAATAATATTATGCCAAGAGTGAGCATTATGATTCTGCCCCTTCCGACTTGTTTTAGCGAAAACCCCAAGCCTCCCTTGATCCAAAACAGAGTACGAGGCAACATAAAATCCTCGAAGAAAATAATAAGATCATGAAAACACCCCTCGGAGGCCTCGCAACCAATAGAAAATGGCTTTTTCATTATTTCCGTGGGATCTTTATAAATTTCCGTGAGTTCCTGTCAAGATCATCTAGGAACTCGGAGATTTGCAATTAATCCCAATTACGAATGCAATAAAGAACAGCGTTGCTGTACGTATAGCATGAGGAGTGTTTCCCGAAATGGATTTTTTTGAAATTAATGTAGAAAAATTCTCAAATTTCCGTTGGTTTTTCT
>ERZ835762.582-NODE-582-length-36477-cov-11.923837_pt1 | contig 36477 bp, 30 predicted proteins | sample MGYA00519687_ERZ835762 | MGnify/ENA primary metagenome ERZ835762 (study PRJEB31850, sample SAMEA3708783) | human gut metagenome | biome: human gut; feature: human-associated habitat; material: faeces | place: China | collected 2014 ... | reverse complement strand
AAAAGTGTTACCTATGTTCCCGGTCTGATCTGTCACCTATGTATCCGGTCATACAAAAGCGCCACCCGGCAATATGCCCCATAAAAAAACCCGCCGAAGCGGGTTTTTTTATTATTTGCTGGTATCCAGCTCATCGAAGCTCTTGACCAGATCGTCAATTGCTTTGATCTGTTTCAGGAACGGCTCCAGCTTATCCAGCGGCAGCGCAGATGGGCCGTCGCATTTTGCGTTATCCGGATCCGGGTGCGCTTCAATGAACAGGCCAGCCAGGCCGGTTGCCATACCGGCGCGCGCCAGTTCGGTCACCTGAGCACGACGGCCGCCGGACGCAGCGCCAAACGGGTCGCGGCACTGCAGCGCGTGGGTCACGTCGAAAATCACCGGAGACTGATTAGAGACGTTTTTCATCACGCTGAAGCCCAGCATATCCACAACCAGATTGTCATAACCGAAGTTGGAACCACGGTCGCACAGGATAACCTTGTCGTTGCCACCTTCGATAAACTTATCGACGATGTTCCCCATCTGGCCCGGGCTCACGAACTGCGGTTTTTTCACGTTGATCACGGCACCGGTTTTCGCCATCGCGGCAACCAGGTCGGTCTGGCGAGCCAGGAACGCCGGGAGCTGAATCACGTCAACCACGTCTGCCACCGGCTGCGCCTGAGCGGCTTCATGCACGTCGGTGATCACTTTCACGCCAAAGGTCTGCTTCAGCTCCTGGAAAATCTTCATCCCTTCTTCCAGGCCCGGGCCACGGTAAGAGTTGATGGAGGAGCGGTTGGCTTTGTCAAAAGAGGCTTTAAACACGTACGGGATGCCCAGCTTCTGGGTCACGGTCACGTAGTGCTCGCAGATACGCATGGCGAGGTCGCGGGATTCCAGCACGTTCATGCCGCCAAACAGCACGAACGGCAGGTCGTTTGCTACCTTGATATCACCAATGCTAACCACTTTTTGTTTCATAGGATCGCCTTATTCAGGTGTGAATCGGAATTAAGATTAATGCAGTGTAATTTGCTTGTGCGAGATCGCGTTGATCTGCGCACGAATCATTTCGCTAATAGGATCTTCCGGACACTGCTCGACGAAATAGCTCAGATCGTTCAGCGCCACGTGCTCACAATCGAGCTGGGCATAGATCAACCCACGGTCGCGAATTTCGTACGGGTCTTCCGGATTAAACTGCAGCAGCACTTCGCTGGCGCGCAGGGCCAGCTCCATCTGACGCTCTTCCATTAACGCAGACTTCAGCGTATCCAGCAGCTTGCGGATCACTTCTGCGTTATCCGCCTCGTCGAGATCTTCGTTGAAGAGCTCAGCCACCGGGCTGATATTGCCTTTCAGCCACACGTCCAGCGTATGTTCATCCAGCGTATCGCCGTTGAAGGGATTAATGAGCCACATCTCACCGTCCAGCCACTCCGCACGCAGGATCATCTGCGTCGGAAAAATGACCGGCACCAGTGGAATATCCAGGCGATGCGCAACCCAAAGCAAAATAGAACCCAGCGCAACGGCGCTCCCCTGACGATTTTTTAAGACCTGGTCCAGCCATAATGCGTCAGACAGGCGATACACGCCCCGCGTGTCGCAGAAACCCCATTCGCCGTAGAAAAGCTCAAGCAGCTTCTCTAATTGCCAGTCCTGCGGGCGCGCCTGATTGATCTCTTCACGCGCCAGGCAGACCAGATTCTCCAGCTCATCGTAGACGTACTGCGACGTAAAATCGTCGCGGATCATCTCAGAAATCAGGATCATGCCATCGCAAAGCGGCACTTTATTAAATTCGAAATCGGCTAAGGACTTCATGACTTACCCCAGTAACGACCGAGCGTACAGCGACGCCCGGGCGAGATAAAACTCAAAACGATGTAGATGATAACGCCAAACCGCCTTTCAGTCAGCCTTACGCCTTTATCAGTACCTGCGCTCATAACCACTGCCCCAGCGTCAGGCGTTCGTTGCCGCCGTAGTCGCGGCAGGTTTTGACATCGGCGTAGCCCGCCTGGGTAAAGAGCGCCCGCACGGCTTCCCCCTGCGTCCAGCCATGCTCCACCAGCAGCCAGCCACCGGAAAGCAAATGTTGTCGTGACGTTGTCACAATGTGATCAAGGTCGGCTAAACCCTCCCTGGCGGCGACCAGCGCCGTCAGCGGTTCGAAGCGCACATCCCCCTGCGCAAGGTGCGGGTCACGCTCGTCAATATAGGGCGGGTTACTGACAATCACTCCGAACGTCTGCTTCTCCAGCGCGCTGAACCAGCTGCTTTGCAGCACCGTCACGTTGGTCAGGCCAAGACGTTCCACGTTACGCTGCGCCAGCGCCACCGCGTCGGGCATCACATCCACCGCCGTGATCGCGCAGTCGGGCCGTTCGGTAGCGAGCGCCAGGGCGATGGCCCCGGTCCCCGTTCCGAGATCGAGAATGCGGCAGGACGATGCGGGTAAGCGCGCCAGCGCCTGTTCAACCAGACACTCGGTGTCGGGGCGCGGGATCAGCGTCGCCGCCGAGACGTAAAGCGGTAACGACCAGAACTCGCGCTCGCCGACCAGGTGCGCCACCGGCTCGCCGGTTTTACGTCGGGCAAGCAGCGCGGCGAGCCGGGCTTCCTGTTCAGCAGTCAGTTCGGTTTCGCCGAAGGCCAGCAGGTACGTGCGGGCTTTACCCGTCACATGCTCAAGCAAAATTTCGGCATCGCGTTTCGGGCTTTCGCTTTCGGAAAGCTCACCGGCAGCCTCACGTAACCAGCGCTGAAAATCCATTATTCCTGCTCGGACAGTGCCGCCAGCTGGTCGGCCTGGTATTCCTGCACGATAGGCTCAATCAGCATATCCAGCTTGCCTTCCATTACTTCGTCCAGACGGTACAGCGTCAGGTTGATGCGGTGGTCAGTCACGCGCCCCTGCGGGAAGTTGTAGGTGCGGTTACGGTCGCTGCGATCGCCGCTGCCCAGCAGGTTACGACGCGTAGACGCTTCCGCCTGCTGGCGTTTCGCCATTTCGGCCGCGTGGATACGTGCGCCCAGCACGGAGAGCGCTTTGGCTTTGTTTTTGTGCTGGGAACGCTCGTCCTGACACTCCACCACGATGCCGGTCGGCAGGTGGGTAATACGGATAGCGGAGTCGGTGGTGTTAACGTGCTGACCACCCGCCCCGGAGGAGCGGAAGGTATCAATACGCAGGTCCGCCGGGTTGATGTCCGGCAGCTCCGCTTCCGGCAGCTCCGGCATCACCGCCACCGTACAGGCGGAGGTGTGGATTCGGCCCTGAGATTCGGTGGCCGGTACGCGCTGCACGCGGTGACCGCCGGATTCAAACTTGAGACGACCGTACACGCCGTCGCCGCTGATCTTGGCGATAACCTCTTTGTAGCCACCGTGTTCGCCTTCGTTGGCGCTCATGATCTCCACGCGCCAGCGACGCGACTCGGCGTAGCGGCTGTACATGCGGAACAGATCCCCGGCAAACAGCGCCGCTTCGTCCCCGCCGGTCCCGGCGCGGACTTCCACGAACGCGTTGCGTTCGTCGTCCGGATCTTTTGGCAGCAACAGCACCTGAAGCTGCTGCTCCATCTCCTCAGAACGCGCTTTCGCATCCTGCAACTCTTCCTGCGCCATCTCGCGCATTTCAGGATCGTCGAGCATCATCTGCGCGGTTTCGATATCTTCCTGAACCTGTCGCCAGTCGGTAAAGCATTTAGAAACATCACTTAACTGCGCGTATTCACGTGAAAGTGCGCGAAAACGTTCCTGGTCCGCAATGGTCCCGGCATCGCCGAGCAGCGCCTGGACTTCTTCATGGCGCTCGTGCAGAGCTTCCAGTTTAGCGACGATAGAAGGCTTCATAGGCGTAAATGCACCTTGTCTTAGAAAATGGGTATAGGGCGCTATTCCAGCCCGAGGCTGTTGCGCAGAATAGTCAGGCGTTCATCATCCCCGTCACGGGCAGCCTGCTGAAGAGATTTGGTTGGGGCATGAATCAGGCGGTTAGTCAGTTTCCACGCCAGATCCTGCATAATAGCCTGCGCGTCGCCGCCCTGCTCCAGGGCCGCTAACGCTTTGGCAGTCAGGTCATCACGCACCTGCTCCGCCTGCCCGCGGTACTCGCGGATGGTCTCGCTGACGCTTTGCGCGCGCAGCCAGGCCATAAACTCACTGGTTTCCTGCTCGACAATGGTTTCCGCCTGCACCGCCGCCGCTTTACGCTGCGCGAGGTTGTGCGAAATGATGCTTTGCAGGTCATCTACGCTGTAAAGATAGGCGTTAGCCAGCTTGCCGACTTCTGGCTCGACGTCGCGCGGGACGGCGATATCCACCAGCAGCATCGGCTGATTACGGCGGGACTTCAGCGCACGCTCCACCATCCCTTTGCCGATAATCGGCAGCGGGCTGGCGGTCGAACTGATAATAATGTCCGCCTCCTTCAGGCGTTCATCGATGTCGCTCAGGGCAACCACCTCTGCCCCCACTTCATCCGCCAGCACCTGCGCACGTTCGCGGGTGCGGTTAGCGATAATCATCTTTTTCACTTTATGCTCGCGCAGATGGCGCGCCACAAGTTCGATGGTTTCGCCCGCGCCCACCAGCATCACGGTGACGGTAGAAAGGGATTCAAAGATTTGGCGTGCAAGGGTGCAGGCCGCGAAAGCAACAGAAACCGCACTGGCACCAATGTCGGTTTCGGTTCGCACACGCTTCGCCACGGAGAATGACTTCTGGAACATACGCTCCAGCTCGCTGGCCTTCAGATGCCCTTTTTGCGAATCCGCAAAGGCTTTTTTCACCTGACCGAGAATTTGTGGCTCGCCCAGAACCAGCGAATCCAGCCCGCTGGCCACGCGCATCAGATGGCTGACGGCATCGTTGTCCTGATGCCAGTACAGGCTGTTGCGCAGCTCGTCTTCATTGAGATTGTGGTAGTCGCATAACCAGCGGATCAGCGCGTCGTGCAGGTTGTCCTGCTCTTCCACGCTTAAGTAGAGCTCGGTACGGTTGCACGTCGAGAGCACCACGCCACCCTGCACCATCGGCTGTGCAAGCAGGCTATCCAGCGCCAGGTCGAGCGTATCTGGCGAAAACGTTACGCGTTCTCGCAGCGAAACCGGGGCTGTTTTGTGGTTGATACCGAATGCTAATAGGGTCATGTTGAGCGGGAGTAGTACCAGCGTTAATAAGGTTAGCAGAACGCATCATACAGGATGCGCGAGATCAATAAAAGAGACAGCCCCCTTTCGGAGTAATAGGTTACACAACGCTTTGAGATAATTTGAACGTAGACGGTAGCCCCCTTCGACGCTAGCATTAACAGTTATAACTGCAACGTATCTCAAGGATTTGTCCTCATTATGACCCGACTGATTCGCCTGCTGCCCCTGGCGGCACTGGTTCTGACCGCGTGTACCGTCACCCAACCAAAAGGCCCGGGCAAAAGCCCTGATTCACCCCAGTGGCGTCAGCACCAGCAGGACGTCCGTAATTTGAGCCAGTACCAGACCCGCGGCGCCTTCGCCTATCTCTCTGATGAGCAAAAAGTGTATGCCCGTTTCTTCTGGCAGCAGACGGGTCAGGACAACTATCGCCTGCTGCTGCTGAACCCGCTGGGCAGCACCGAGCTGGAGCTTATCGCGAAACCGGGCGAAGCGCAGATCACCGATAACAAAGGCCAGCACTACACCGCAACCGATGCCGAAGAGATGATTGGCAAGCTGACCGGAATGCCTATCCCGCTGAACAGTCTGCGCCAGTGGATCCTTGGCCTGCCGGGTGACGCCACCGACTACACGCTTGACGATCAGTATCGTCTAAGCCAGGTGAACTACACCCAGAACGGCAAGACCTGGAAAGTGGTGTACAGCGACTATGACAGCAAGAGTAAACCGTCGCTGCCATCCAACATGGAACTGACCCAGGGCAGCCAGCGCATCAAGCTGAAAATGGACAACTGGATCGTTAAATGATGACCCACTGGCCCTCTCCGGCAAAACTGAATCTGTTTTTATACATTACCGGCCAGCGCGCTGACGGCTATCACACCCTGCAGACGCTGTTTCAATTTATTGACTATGGCGACACAATTTCTATCGAACTGCGCCAGGACGGGCAGATTTGCCTCCTGACGCCGGTCGACGGCGTGGCGCATGAGGACAACCTGATTGTGCGCGCTGCGCGTCTGCTGATGAACGCCGCTGCGGAATCGGGTCGTCTGCCTGCGGGAAGCGGTGCGGACATTCGTATCGAGAAGCGTCTGCCGATGGGCGGCGGCCTGGGCGGCGGCTCATCCAACGCCGCTACCGTGCTGGTTGCCCTGAACCACCTTTGGGGCTGCGGGCTGTCGCAGGACGAACTGGCCGCCTTAGGCTTGAAGCTGGGTGCGGATGTCCCGGTATTTGTTCGCGGTCATGCGGCCTTTGCTGAGGGCGTGGGCGAAATCCTCTCCCCGGTCAACCCGCCGGAAAAATGGTATCTGGTTGCTCACCCCGGCGTGAGCATTCCGACCCCGGTCATCTTTAAAGATCCTGACCTGAAAAGAAATACCCCGATTCGGTCAATAGAAACGTTATTAAATTGTGAATTCAGCAACGATTGCGAGGATATCGCAAGAAAACGTTTTCGCGAGGTTGATGCGGTGCTTTCCTGGCTGTTAGAATACGCGCCGTCGCGCCTGACTGGTACAGGGGCCTGTGTCTTTGCTGAATTTGACACCGAATCCGCCGCTCGTCAGGTGCTTGAGCAAGCGCCGGTTTGGCTGCATGGTTTTGTAGCGCGTGGGATGAACATTTCCCCCCTACAGCAGGCCATTCTGGCGCAGACTGAGTTTCGGTGACAACGTCACCCTGTTCCAGACGTTGCATCGCGCTCTTTAATACACCGCCTGGATAGCCTTTGCCTGGCCCGCACAGTTTACGGCGAACGCTATCCACCACTGGACGCATGCCTGAGGTTCTTCTCGTGCCTGATATGAAGCTTTTTGCTGGTAACGCCACCCCGGAACTAGCACAACGTATTGCCAACCGCCTGTACACTTCCCTCGGCGACGCCGCTGTAGGTCGCTTTAGCGACGGCGAAGTCAGCGTACAAATTAACGAAAATGTACGCGGTGGTGATATTTTCATCATCCAGTCCACCTGTGCTCCAACGAACGACAACCTGATGGAACTGGTTGTTATGGTCGACGCCCTGCGTCGCGCTTCCGCAGGCCGTATCACTGCTGTAATCCCTTACTTCGGCTATGCCCGCCAGGACCGTCGCGTCCGTTCCGCGCGTGTGCCAATTACCGCGAAAGTTGTCGCTGACTTCCTGTCCAGCGTTGGCGTTGACCGCGTACTGACCGTTGACCTGCACGCAGAGCAGATCCAGGGCTTCTTCGACGTCCCGGTTGATAACGTATTCGGCAGCCCAATCCTGCTGGAAGACATGCTGCAGCTGAACCTGGACAACCCAATCGTGGTTTCTCCGGACATCGGCGGCGTGGTACGTGCCCGTGCTATCGCTAAGCTGCTGAACGATACCGACATGGCGATCATCGACAAACGTCGTCCGCGCGCTAACGTTTCTCAGGTGATGCACATCATCGGTGACGTGGCTGGCCGCGACTGCGTGCTGGTTGACGACATGATCGATACCGGCGGTACGCTGTGTAAAGCGGCTGAAGCGCTGAAAGAGCGTGGTGCCAAGCGCGTATTCGCTTACGCGACCCACCCGATCTTCTCCGGCAATGCCGTAAACAACCTGCGCAACTCCGTCATTGACGAAGTTGTAGTATGCGATACCATCCCACTGAGCGACGAGATCAAGGCACTGCCAAACGTGCGTACCCTGACCCTGTCCGGGATGCTGGCCGAAGCGATTCGTCGTATCAGCAACGAAGAATCCATCTCTGCAATGTTCGAACACTAATCGAACACGGCCGAAAAACCCGCTGCGGCGGGTTTTTTTGTCTCTGGGTTTTATTTGTATGATTAATGCCTCCTTCACCTGCCATTCACATGACAGATGATGCGCATACGGATGATAGATAATTGTGAAAAACGTAACCTCCTCACATGTTCTGCCCTTTCGCGCCCTCATCGACGCCTGCTGGAAAGAGAAGTACACCTCGTCACGTTTTATCCGTGACCTGATTGCCGGGATCACCGTCGGCATTATCGCGATTCCGCTGGCGATGGCGCTGGCCATTGGCAGCGGCGTTGCGCCGCAGTATGGCCTGTATACCTCGGCCGTGGCAGGGATCGTCATTGCCCTGACCGGCGGCTCACGTTTCAGCGTCTCCGGCCCGACCGCCGCCTTTGTGGTGATCCTCTACCCCGTTTCGCAGCAGTTTGGTCTGGCTGGCCTGCTGGTCGCCACCCTAATGTCCGGCGTCTTTTTGATTCTGTTTGGTCTGGCCCGCTTTGGGCGGCTGATTGAGTACATCCCCCTTTCCGTCACGCTGGGGTTCACCTCGGGGATTGGGATCACCATCGGAACCATGCAGATCAAGGATTTCCTCGGCCTGCAAATGCCCCATGTTCCGGAGCACTATTTACAGAAAGTGGGTGCGCTGTTTATGGCGCTGCCGACGGCCAACCTGGGCGACGCCGCCATCGGGATTGTGACGCTGGGCACGCTGATCGTCTGGCCTCGTCTTGGCATTCGACTGCCGGGCCATCTGCCCGCGCTGCTGCTGGGCTGCGCGGTGATGGCCATCGTCAATATGTTCGGCGGCCATGTCGCCACTATCGGCTCGCAGTTCCACTATGTTCTTGCGGACGGTTCGCAGGGGAGCGGCATTCCGCAGCTGCTACCGCAGCTGGTGCTGCCGTGGGATATGCCCGGATCCAGCTTTACCTTAAGCTGGGATTCCCTGCGCGCCCTGCTTCCCGCCGCGTTCTCGATGGCGATGCTGGGGGCGATTGAATCCCTGCTCTGCGCCGTCGTTCTGGACGGGATGACCGGCACCAAGCACAAAGCCAACAGCGAGCTGGTTGGTCAGGGGTTAGGGAACCTCATCGCACCGTTCTTTGGCGGTATTACCGCCACGGCAGCCATCGCCCGTTCTGCGGCCAACGTGCGCGCGGGTGCAACGTCACCCGTTTCGGCAGTTATCCACTCCCTGCTGGTGATCCTCGCCCTGCTGATCCTCGCCCCGCTGCTCTCCTGGCTACCGCTTTCCGCCATGGCCGCCCTGCTGCTGATGGTGGCCTGGAACATGAGTGAGGCGCACAAGGTGGTAAACCTGCTGCGTCGGGCACCGAAAGACGACATCATCGTGATGCTGATCTGCATGTCGCTGACCGTGCTGTTCGATATGGTTATCGCCATCAGCGTCGGGATCGTGCTGGCGTCCCTGCTGTTTATGCGCCGTATTGCGCAAATGACGCGCCTCTCCCCGGTTAACGTGGAGGTGCCTGACGATGTGCTGGTTCTGCGCGTGATTGGCCCGCTGTTCTTCGCCGCGGCGGAAGGTCTGTTCAGCGATCTGGAGTCTCGCATCGCGGGCAAACGGGTTGTAGTGCTGAAATGGGATGCCGTACCGGTGCTGGATGCTGGCGGCCTGGACGCCTTCCAGCGCTTTGTGAAACGTCTGCCTGAAGGCTGTGAGCTGCGGGTGAGTAACCTCGAATTCCAGCCCCTGCGCACCATGGCGCGTGCGGGCGTGCAGCCGATCCCTGGCCGCCTTGCCTTTTATCCTAACCGTGAAGCCGCGTTAGCGGATCTGTGAGCCGCCTGATGCAGAGAAACGTCTCTGCATCATCACCCCGATGGCCTGCTGGAGCCATGCAAGCACGGCAGGCGTCATCCAGGTTCCCTTCATCAGATGCGGCTCCTGCTGCATGGCCGTGCGAAACTTTTGCTGGGTCTCCGGGTTGGTGCCCGCGTACGACTGGAACAGCGCCAGCCAGTTTTCGGCAAGCTTTTGGGCATCGTCAGAGGCGGGGTCGAGATTTTCCCGCTGCGCCTGATGCAGCTTCGCCACCAGCGGCGGCCACTCCATCATGCGATCAAAGTAATGCTTCCGCGTAAAGGCCATCTCTTTGGGAGTAAGGTACTTCTCCCATATGCTGAGCTTGGATTCCGCAAACGCGCGCGTAATGTAATCCGTCATCTCCGGCGTGATGCCGGTTTGCGCCTGCATCTGTGGCTCTACGCTGTGCATCTCGTTCAGCCGGGTAAGAAACTCCGGTTTGCCCGCCGTGTCCTGCTCCAGGCGCTCCATCCAGCGCGTCGCCAGGTCCTTCGCCCTCTCGTCCGTAACGGGTATATGGTGCTCCAGCAGCGCGTTGGCCTCTGCCACCAGCCCTGACCAGATAGCCGCCAGCGCGTCCTTCTGCACCGCAAACGGCAGCTGCTGTAACTCTTCTTTGCTAAACCAGCGATCGTACATATTCATTAACTCCAGAGTCTGTAGCCAGGATTCCAGGTCCGGCGCCGCATCGTCGAGAAGCCCGGTACGCAGTTCGACCAGCCGGTCGCGCAGCGTATGTATGCTACGCAGCTGTTTATCCAGCAACGTGATTTGCGCATCGAGTAACTCGGTTAACGACAGCGACTCCTGTTCCAGGTAATCCCTGATTTCAGCAAGTTCCAGCCCCGCTTTTGCCAGCGCCTGGATCATATGCAGGCGCTGAACATCCGCCAGGTTGTAAAGCCGGTAACCTGCCGCGCTTCTGGCAGAAGGCAGCAACACTCCTGTTTGCTCATAGTGATGCAATGTGCGTACGGTGATACCGGCCCGTTTCGCCAGTTCACCCACCTGAATCAACATAACTGCTCCTTTTCTTTGCCAGTGCCGCCACTCTGGCGCCTTACGTTACGTGAGGGTCAACCCTTGATGCAAAAAAAAACGACTCCCAGGGAGTCGTTTCGGTATTCTTTCGTCATGGCACTAGCTGTGCTTATGCTGATCTCGACGGCAGCGTTTATCGTAGTGGCGCACCCACCAGTATTTATCGCAGACTTCCTCATGTCCGCTCACGCGCGCCCCGGCGAGCCACAATACCGCACCGAGGAAGATGCTCAGTACCGCGCCATGCGCGAAGTATTGCGGAAGATCAAGCTGCGGCAGCTGGTTTAATATGGAATAACCTACGCCGACGACCATCACAAACAGCCCCAAACCCATCAGCACGTTACCGAGTAGCGAAGCGTTTTTGCGTTTCATGTGTCACCTCCGGAACTTTGGGTTGTCAGGGGAAAAGCCCCTAATCCTTGTGTGTAAAGTATAGACAACGCTCCTTTTATGAGTTGCGTGAATGATCACAATTACAGATAACTCCCAGACAAAAGTTTACAAATAACACGTTGAACAGCTTGAAATTCTAATTGTTCAGGTAAGTAATTATTCGTATTTCGCTGAGACGATCGCAGAATTTTGTCAAGCGGCGCGCCAGACAGTAAACTACGCGCCAGATCTGGAACCCATTAGGAATTGAATCGTGACGATTAAAATGATTGTCGGCCTCGCCAACCCGGGCGCAGAATATGCGGCTACCCGCCACAATGCCGGGGCATGGTACGTCGATCTGCTGGCCGAGCGGTTACGTGCTCCCCTGCGTGAAGAACCTAAATTCTTCGGGTATACCTCACGTATCAACCTTGCTGGCGCGGATGTTCGCCTGCTGGTCCCCACCACGTTTATGAATCTGAGTGGTAAAGCCGTGGCGGCGATGGCAACGTTTTATCGCATCAATCCGGATGAAATTCTGGTCGCCCACGATGAGCTGGATCTTCCCCCTGGCGTGGCAAAATTCAAGCTGGGTGGCGGGCACGGTGGTCACAACGGTCTTAAAGACATCATCAGCAAGCTGGGCAATAACCCGAATTTCCACCGTTTGCGCGTGGGAATCGGCCATCCGGGCGATAAAAACAAAGTTGTCGGTTTCGTGCTCGGTAAGCCACCGGTCTCCGAGCAGAAACTGATTGACGAGGCGGTAGACGAAGCGGCGCGCTGCACGGAAATCTGGCTGCAAGACGGCTTAACCAAAGCGACAAACCGCTTACACGCTTTCAAAGCGCAATAATCCGCCCGATACGGCTTTTTTACCGCGCGTCATGCGGGTTACGTGTATAATAGGCGTAGTTATTTACTTTTCATCAATCGGTTATCGTTAACGGATTGATTATCAAGATATTAAGGTGATTTAGAAATGGGATTCAAATGCGGTATCGTCGGTCTGCCAAACGTGGGCAAATCCACCCTGTTTAACGCGCTTACCAAAGCGGGTATCGAAGCGGCGAACTTCCCGTTCTGTACCATCGAACCTAACACCGGCGTTGTGCCAATGCCTGATCCGCGTCTGGACCAGCTCGCGGAAATCGTGAAGCCGCAGCGCATTCTGCCAACCACCATGGAATTCGTGGACATCGCGGGCCTGGTAAAAGGCGCATCCAAAGGCGAAGGTCTGGGTAACCAGTTCCTGACCAACATTCGTGAAACTGAAGCGATCGGCCACGTTGTGCGCTGCTTCGAGAACGACAACATCATCCACGTCAACAACAAAGTGGATCCGGCTGACGACATCGACGTCATCAACACCGAGCTGGCGCTCTCTGACCTCGACACCTGCGAACGCGCGATTCACCGCGTGCAGAAGAAAGCCAAAGGCGGCGACAAGGACGCGAAAGCGGAACTGGCTGCGCTGGAAAAATGTCTGCCACAGCTGGAAAACGCCGGCATGCTGCGCGCGCTGAAAAACCTGACTGACGAAGACAAAGCGGCGATCAAATACCTGAGCTTCCTGACCCTGAAGCCAACCATGTACATCGCCAACGTTAACGAAGACGGTTTCGAGAACAACCCGTACCTGGACAAAGTGCGTGAAATCGCCGCGGCGGAAGGTTCTGTGGTTGTTGCGGTTTGCGCGGCCGTTGAATCCGACATCGCCGAGCTGGACGACGCCGACCGTGAAGAGTTCATGGCCGAGCTGGGTCTGGAAGAGCCGGGTCTGAACCGCGTGATCCGCGCGGGCTATGAGCTGCTGAACCTGCAGACCTACTTCACCGCTGGCGTGAAGGAAGTGCGTGCCTGGACGATTCCTGTGGGTGCGACTGCGCCTCAGGCGGCCGGTAAGATCCATACCGACTTCGAGAAAGGCTTTATTCGTGCGCAGACTATCGCGTTTGAAGACTTCATCACCTACAAGGGTGAGCAAGGCGCGAAAGAAGCAGGCAAGATGCGTGCAGAAGGGAAAGATTACATCGTTAAAGATGGCGATGTGATGAACTTCCTGTTTAACGTCTGATTTGTTTTGAATGAATAAAATCCACGCCTTGGCGTGGATTTTTTTTAAGTTAACGAACTTAAGCCCTCTTGCTTAGATAGAACTCAAGATATTTTTTAGGTCTATCCTGAAATGCACGCTCTTTGCCGTAGTTATAAGCATCGTTAAAATATTTATACGCTTCCTCGAATTGATTCAACTCATAACAGACCATGCCGAGATCGATTAAGGGTGCAGTGTCTATATCCGATCCACGTGTCCGTAATGTCGTCTCTCCCCATTTCTTTGCCTCAGCGTAATCCGCGAGATCAAAATATGCGCTGTACATGCAGGCAGAGATCCAGTTGGCAAATTCAGATTCGAACTTTGGCTCAGGAAGAGCTTGCCAGGCTTTTTGGTATTGCTCTAAAGCCTCGGCGTATTTTTGGTTGTCGTGAAACTCGTTCCTTGTTCAATAGTATATGTTATAGATATTTGCATACTAAGCCCTTGCCCCTTTAAATAAAAGGCCTTCCCCTAAGCAACAATCAAATCTAATAAATAGACTCCTAAATTTCATATTATAAAGTTATTACACTGCAATCAATCATCTTATAGCAAATCTTTTTTTGTATTAATGTCTCTATAACATTCCAATCACCTCCACCAAGGCCTGCTCCTATCCTTGGCATTTGTACTGAAAGGCGATTAACTAAAGCAAAGTCAGATAATTTTTCAAGACAAACTTCCAGGGATGCATATGATACGTATTGTTTTCTGTCATTTATATTTTTCTTTATTCCATCCTGCGCATACATATTAGCAATAAATATTTGCTCTTGAGCATCAACTATGACGAAATCAACCATTCCTAATTCAGGGAAGTTATTTTCTTTGAAGCTACTGAGATAATGTTTCTTTGCAGCCGGGTATTTATTTGAAAGGGACAGAACAAAACCTTTACCCCATTTCCCTTTATTATTCACAATATGAGCAATAACTGTGGATTTTTTCAAAGGTTCCACAGCATCTCCAGATAAGTACTTTATTCGCTTTTTTTCTTGCAATGAACTCGTTGATGTTTGCCAGAAAGTTTCAAATTCCTCATTTGAAATTTCTTCAGCGTCACTTAAGTCCAAGTCGCTTTTTTTACCATCATATAATAGAAAACCTACTTTATCATTTTTGTCCAGTAAAGAGGAAGAAGCATAATATTCACCATCTATAATATTTATTTGTCGAGTGGTTACATCTCCTATAAATTCATTGAGAATGATCCCTTCACCTGCAATAAAATCCACATTTCCTTTATAATATTTTTTCACCTCAACCACAACTCCTCCCACTTTTAACAATTCTTTTAGAGACATCGAGATCTTTTGTGTTTAAGATCAAAAATGTATTTTTCCGGGGTTCAATTACATCTAAGCCAGTAACATCTATTTCGACAAAATGGCTTATGCCTTTTAATTTCCTCGCATCACCATATATATCAGCTGCTAATTGACCCAGAGACATTTTTCCAGTTCCGCCAACATCTTTAAGTGTTCGTCCGCCAATCATTTCAGGTCTGATATTAGTGAAGTATTGACCATCCCCGAATCGGGCGTGTATATCTCCTGATGAAGGTCTTATTACACCACTTTCCGCGATACCTTTCATCCCTTCTTCAGTCGTGTAGTGAATTAATGTTTTAGGAGTCAACCCCCACGGATCCACCCATCCCAGCGCATTCGGCGCATACTGGTAAAGGTTTATCCCCCCCGCCAGCCCTATCGGGTCCTGCTGCGTAAACCTTCCGCAGTCCGGGTCGTAATACCGGAACAGATTGTAGTGCAGCCCTGTCTCACGGTCCAGGTATTGCCCCTGCATGCGCAGGTTCTGAGAATATCCTGATATCTGCGTCTCGCTTTCCCGCAGCAGCTTGCCCCAGGCGCTGTTCACCCCTTCCCAGCGCACCTGCCCTTCGATATCCGTCATCCGCTCCGGCGTGCCGTTGGGCTGGCAGTGGAACCAGAAAATCTCCGGGGCATCAACGCCGTCAATACGCGCCAGCGGGTCGTAACTGTCCTGATCGCTGTAAACGTAGGTGAGCGGCACATCCCCGTGCACCTCCTGCAGCAGGCGGAACCCTTCCCAGACAAACCGGGTGGTGACCGGCTTGCCGGTTGGCTGTCCGCCCAGCATCTGGCGGCGCGTTTTGCTGATGCGGCGACCGAGCGGATCGTAGCGGAAGCTGACCTGCGTCTGCGGCTTGTTGCGATCCCGAGGCTGGCTGATGACTTCCGTCAGGCGATGCTCGCCGTCATAGCGGTAGTGCCAGCGGGTCTGGCCGTTATCCTTCTCCACGGTACGGCCGTGGATGTCATAGCGCCAGCGAATGCCGTTCAGCTGCGTCAGGCGGTTGTGCGTGACCTTCTCAGCAGAGCCTTCAAGCGGGTTACCGGCAGCATCCCAGCGCCACTGCTCCTGGCCAGGCAGCGTGCCGTCCTGAACGAGCAGGCGCCCGGCGCTGTCGTACTGCCAGCGGTACCAGCTGAACGGGTTATCGTCCCGCTCTTCGCGCACCAGATTATTGCGGTAGTCGTAATCCCAGCGGCGGGACCAGCGGCGCGGCGACGGGCGCTGCGCATTGCCGGTAAAGACGTCCCGGCGGTGCAGTCGACCAAGGCGGTCATACTCGCTGCGGGTGGTCAACAGCCCCTGGGTGCGGCTGGTCTCACGGTGGAGTTCGTCGCGAGTAAAATCGGAGACCGACAGCTTATCGAGAGCAATGCTGAGCAGATGTCCGCTACCGTAGTAGAACTGCTTCAGCTCGCGGCCATCGGGCAGCGTGACGGAGGTGCGGTTGCCCAGCGCGTCATACTCCCATGCCAGCTCACCGTGCTCGCCCGCTTCGCGCGTCACGCGACCGAGCGCGTCATACTCAAAGGCAAGCTCCTGCTCTGCCTCGGTGGTCCACGCGTCGGCTGAAAGCGCAGGATGCAGACCAATCCGGCTTAATAGCCCGGACGGCGTGTAATGGTAGCGGGTCTGCCCTTCCGGCGTGGTGCGGGCGATCAGCTGGCCGCTCGCGCTCCAGGCGAAGGCGTGGGTGATAGCCTCCGGATGACCGGCGGCAAAGGTGCGCGCAATCGTGCGCCCGCAGGCATCATAGCGATACTGCGAGGCCACGCCATCAAGCCCCACCTCTTCCAGCAGCAGCGAGTCTGGCCCCCAGCGGAACTGATACGCTTCGCCGTTCTCGTTTTCCAGGGCAATCAGACGCCCGCGGCTGTCCCAGCGGCGACGGACCTCTTCACCCTGGGCATTACGAGTGGCGGTTAAGCGTCCTGCCTCGTCGTATCTGAACTCACTCTCTTTACCGTCGGCGCCCGCATGCTTCACCGGCAGGCCACGTTCGTTCCATTTGAGTGATTCCGTCCAGCCTTCCGGGCGATCGAGCTGCACCGGACGCCCTGCGGCGTCGTAGCGGTAGCGCGTCTCTTCACCGTCGGCGGCTGTCTCAGCCACCAGCCAGCCCAGCGGATGATAGCGATAGCGGGTAATACGCCCGGAACAGTCCGTCGAACGGACAATCTGCCCGGCCTCGTTGTACTCCTGATAGCGGCTGTTGCCAGCGGCATCGACCTCTTCCACGACCTGGCCGAACGCGTCCCGGCGCAGCTGCGTCGTCTGCCCCATCGGGTCCACCACGCGCTTCAGCCCGTGATGTTCGTCGTACCAGAACCGGGTGGCGCTGCCGTCGGCTTCGATAATGGCCGCGGGAAGCGCGCGGTGCTCCAGCCAGGTGGTGGTGCGGGTATTGCCGTCGGCATCGGTCTCCTGCACCCGGTTGCCCATCTCGTCGTAGACGAAGGTGACGGCGTTGCCGAGCGGATCGATGCGACGCGTGAGAAGCTCGTTATCATCCCACTCGTAGCGCCAGTTTTCACCGCGCTCGTCTACGTAGCGGACAATCAGATTCTGCGCGTTCCAGTAGTGGCGGCGCGTCTGACCATCGTAGTGCTCGACGGTCGTCAGCCCGGCGGCTAAATCATAGCTAAAGCGGCAGCCGTCGCCGGTGCTGGTGCGGTTTTCCACCACGCGCCAGTGGTCGAATTTTTTCCAGCGGTATTCGCTCTCCAGCCCGCCCGGCATCCGGTGCCAGACCATCAGGCCGTGGTCGTTGTAACGGTATTCACGCGTCACCACGCCGGAGGCATCCGTCGCGCTCGCCAGCTGGCCGCGCGCATCGTAGCCCCACTGCATCAGCGGCCAGGTTTGGTTGCCGTCGAAATGGCTGGCAGCGGTAACGCGCTGCGGGAATCGTTCATCTTCATAGCGCAGGGTGACGTCGATGGCCCGCGGCTCGTCGTGCAGGCCGACCAGCCTGCCGTGCTCGTCCCACTCCGTCAGCAGCGCGTTGCCGTATTCGTCGCTGAGGGAGGCCAGACGCAGGATGGAGGGGTTCGCCCGGGTGGGTTTATACAGACGCCACACCGCGCCGTCATCGTCGGCAATCGCCACGTCGCCGCTCTCATTGCGGCGGATAATGATGCCTTCGCTGATGCTGTAAAACGCGCGGTCGACAGGCGGCAGTTCAAAGCTCAGCTCGCGCCCGGTTTCATCGAACCAGTTCGCATTGTTATCTTCCAGCGAGAGATAGCTGTCAAAGTTCGTTGCCCAGCCCAGACCAAACAGCCCTTCGCGGGTGGTCAGGCTGTTGTAGCTGCGCTGCCAGCGAAGCGGGAAGCGCCCCGGCAGCGAGAAGTCGAGCTCATCGTCGTCGTTCAGCACCTTCACACCAGTGGCGGCGTGGACCGGGTGCGAGGAGCCAAACACGGCGTTGACCGCCATATCCGCCAGCATCCCGCCGCCGGCCGAGGCCAGCGCGCAGGGCATGTTTTTCAGGATCTTGCCCGGACGCCCGCGCAGCAGGGAGAGCGCAATCATCCCCAGCGCCAGACCCGGCGTTTTACCGCTTTTGATATCGCGGACCGTGAGCGTGTCCCCGCCGATGATCACGTTCGGGGAGACGTCGTCGGAAACGGTGCCTTCGCAGGTGGTGCGATCTTTCGCACGCACCGCGGGCTGGCCATTGATGAAGACGCTTTTGGAGCCTTCCGCCAGATACTGCGGCCCGGAGTGTTTTTCACACGCCACCTTATCTTCTTCCAGCGGCGAGGTTCCCGCGGCGGCTGAGGCCACGCTCGGCTGCCACATTTCGCTGCCAAACTGTCCGGCGGCGGAAAGCAGCATGCCCGCGTAATCGGCAAAGCTGCCCGGCGACTGCGGCTCAGGGGACGGGGTATCGGCGGGCGTGAGCGTGCCTGCCGCGCGCGCGGCAGGGATTGCGTTGGTCAGTACGTTGTTCGAACCGGTGGTGATTTTACCTGCAGGCGACGGCGGGAAAAGCGCATTGCCTAACCCTTCCGCGGCGTTGCTGATGTCGTCGGTGATCCCCGCCACGTTCGCCAGCACGCCACCGATAATCCCGCTTAACAGACAGCTGGATCCAATCGCCGCCACGCCCGCTGCGGCCGCCCCGGCCCCCAGCAATGGCGCCGCTACGGTTGCTGCTGCGCCCACCGCCGCGCCGATCACCGCGTAGGCGGCACCTTCCGCCACAATGCTGGTGATGTCAGCAAAAATGCTGGAGTGAATAATCTCGTCGCCCTTACGGGCCGCGTTGTTATCGCTCATGCCTTACACATTCCGGTTGTCGTTTAGCGTCAGACTCTGCTTAAGCGCGCTCCAGCGCACCTCGTCCTCTTCGGTAAAGGCTCTTAATGCCGAGAGGGTAAAAATCATCAATACCGGTTTGCCCGGCGTCTGCACGGCCAGCTGTTTTTGCCACAGGCGCTGTCCGTTACGGTCAAAGGTGGTCTCGACTTCCAGTCCGCTAATTTTTCCGTCAGGCCCGGCGTTTACGTTCCGGAATTCGCTCTGGGCAATCTCACCCATCTGAGGACGCAACACATCCCACTGGCGGTGAAACTCTTGTTCGTAGTCGCTGCCATCGGGAATCACGCCGCGGCTGACCACCACGGACAGCCCGCTTTCGTCATCGCGAATAATGTTCATGCTGTTATCCTGCCAGGCAGCAGGAAAAAGGGAAAATGAACCTTCCTGGAGGGTGTATTTCATAAGTGAACTCGGGATGATTAATATTGAGAGAAACAAAAAGGCCAATCCATGTTGGCCCTTTGGCTGGCTGTTTTATTATTTACGCCATTGACCTGATTGTTCGACTAGTTAGCATAATTCATACTTATTTTTACAACCATATTATCCTTAATCTTAAATGAGAGTAACTTAATTCCTAACTCATAGGAAACCCATTGCTCCCCAGAATCATTTTCGCTCTGACCGGCCCCGTAAGCTTTATTGAGTTCTTCTATTGTTGAACCCACATGAATACCACGTGGTGTACTGCACTCTCCGGAATAGATCGTAATTTGCGACACAATATAATCATTAACGTTTCGTTCGGTTTTATCCCACAAAAGATTGGAGCTAAAAACATCTAGCTCAGCCTGATGATGTTGGTAGAATTTATAGTTAACGCCATCAAAAGGAATCTCACCAACAAATTGGCCTTCTGTTGGGACCTCAATTTCATGCGCAACATCATTATCCCATCTATCACCCAATGCGATAGATTTTTTATTTATCGCAATAGAAAAATCCAACTCTCTCAAAGCGGGTGGCACAGTATGAGCCACTACCTCAGCAGAATATAGAAAGCAAACAATAAAACTGAAACAAAAATATGCACAAATGAATTTTCTCACTTTACGATTCTTTTTTAATCAGACTTTTTTCAACCGGCGGCCCATCGCAAACCAGTGTTAATTACTTCAATGAGAAGGATTATTTTATATCCAGGAAACCGCATCAACTTTCAGTAACAGTCATTGCCCTTAAAAAGCAATGACTGTTCGTCACTATATATTATAAATGAAGCTAATTACTCCAGTCACCCTTCTGGTTCATTAATATTTTATTGTTCTCAATTACTGTCAGTGTATTATCAGCTTTACTAAGCATATAAGTTGTGGACGCATTTTTAAACTTGTACCCAATAATAGGACAAGGCGAGGCAGAACACTCTGCTCGTATAGCTTTACCATGTAAGGTTACAGCTGCCCCATCTTTTTTGCGTTTTCCATAATAAGTTGCGTCATTGCACTCGCCGTTATCTGAACAAACAGTTGTTAACTTAATGGCATATGCCTTTGTATTAAAATATTCTGTTTTTGCTGCATCTTTATTGTTGTTTATTTGCGTAGCAAAATTCATATTCTTAAATCTTTCAGCCCAGCGCTGAATATCTTTATTGACAGGTTGACCTTGTTCTGACGATTTATAGTTGATCACATCAGATTCAGGAACAACCCAGGCAGCATAAATCTTGCCGTCTGGGCTAATAACCGCAGCAGAGGCATTCTCCTGATAAAGATCTTTTAACCACCCTTCAATAAACACCCCTCCATCTGGGGTAACATGTGGCTCACCAAACACATCAAAATTGTTGGTAAAAGTCTCGTAGTCCTTTCCAAGCGTCTGCCTGAGATCATTAATGACTTCTTTGTCCTTAAAGATCCGACTCACCGTCTCCGGTTTACTATATTGCGCCAAATCGAGAGCAAGTGAGGATTCTATTGAGCAAATCAAACTAAGAGAAAACAATGAAGATAATACGATTTTTCTGAACATAAATCACTCACCTGATAATTTTAAAAATTCGTCCGCTTCACGGGCATAGCGCTTCTGAAGACCAGTACCGTAACGATCCCACCAGTTGTACTGCTTACCCCCTTGTGTAGTAATTGTATTTCCGTATATGGCCTTATCGTATTCTACACGGGCTTTTAGCAAGTTTTGCTGAAAATCTGCTGGCGACATATTTTCAATTTTTGTTATAGCTTCTGGCGTCAAGGTACCCGTCTTGGCTATTTCTCCGGACTCCATTGAGTTCAGTATAGCCTGCGCACCTGATGGGCCACGCATATGCGCCAGGGAAGTAATTGCACCTTGTTTACCAGGGTCAGTAAAATTCAGTGCTCCAGCAGACTTCGCCGAAGCACTCATAGCTTTGGAAACCTCTTCGAATTCTTCTGCGCTTCCCTGACCATATTTATTTCGCGCAGCCAGGATTTTGTCATAAGCGTTTCCATTTCCTTTTCTGAAGCCGTACAACTCGCGCCGTCCTCCTTGTTCCCCGGCACTCCCCTCTGAGGCCATTACCGATTTCACGACGCGATTATCAATCCTTCCTGGTTTTGTTGCTGATTGGGCCGTCTGCGCCACAGGTGCTTTTGTCACCGACTGCGCAGTCTGTGTTGCCGGAGCTTTTGCCGCACCGCCTTTTTTTTGTTTCTCCGGCGCAAACTTCGCCTGCACCGCCGCATCAATATCCCCTTTATGCCCCGATCCCGGCGCCGTCGTGCCCGGCTTGGTTCCCGACGTGTTCAGATGAAGCTTACCGCCCGTGGTGATATACCCATCCCCTTCGACAAAGAAGTTAAACTCTTTGCCAATCAGGTTAATCTTGCCGTTCGCGTTGAGTTCAATGGCGCTCTCACCAGAGACCAACCGCAGCTTCGTCCCGGAAGCGATAACGTACTGCTCCACCGCCGCATCCAGCTTACCTTTCCCCGTCAGGATCTCGGTGCCACCTTTCACAGCCTGGGTCTGATTCGCTTCCACGCGATGCAGTTCATTTTTCTTCACGTAATGGCTGCGCGCTCCGCCGACGCTGTGCGTTTCATCATTTTTAACGCTGGTGTCCATGTTACGCTCGGCCTGGATCCACACCTGCTCTGCACCCGCTTTATCCTCAAACCGCAGGGCGTTGGCATTGTCCACGGAACCGTCTTTTGTGCGGCTCATAAAGCCCATCTGCGTCGCCGCAGCCGGCAGCGCCCACGGCGGCATGCTCGCGTCGTTGTACACGCGCCCGGTAATGATCGGACGGTCCGGGTCGCCGTTGATAAAGTCCACCACCACCTCATCGCCCACGCGCGGGATCTGCACCCCGCCGTAGCCCTGGCCCGCCCACGCGCTCGACACGCGCACCCAGCAGGAGCTGGTGTCATCGCCTTTCGCCAGACGGTCCCAGTGGAACTTCACCTTCACCCGGCCGTATTTGTCCGTCCAGATACTCTCGCCCTTCGGCCCCACCACTTTCGCCGTCTGCGGGCCGTAGGTGCGCGGCCACGCCGTGCTCTGCGCCGGACGGTAGGCCACCGACGCAGGAATGACCGTGAAATCGGTCCGGTGAATGGTCTCCCCCTCGCCGCTGGCATAGCGGTTCTCTTCGAGGTGGTAACCCGCGGCAGTGACCAGATACTCTCCGTTGTCGCTGAAGAACGGCGCGTTGGTTAACGTGAAGGTGTGTCCGGGCGCAATCCCCGCCGCCGTGGCGGTGGCCTGAATCTGCTGGTGCTCCACCTGCCAGCGCTCCTGACGGATACGGGCATAGAACTCCCCGTGCCCTTTATCGACAAAGCGACCCGGCCAGTCGTACACGTCAATGCTGCCCGGCTTCGGCGATGCCGGGTTCTGCTGGGCCTGGAACAGCCACGCGTTCGGCTTGCGGAAGTCATAGTCGTCGAGGCTGTAAATCCCCGGCGTCACGCTGTCCTCCAGCGCCCACTGGCTGATGCCCTCTTCGTCCGTACTGCCGCCGGACGGCGTCTGGTGGTAAGGAATAACCTCATAGCCGCTGAACGGCTGGTACTGCGTGGCGGCGTCGGTGAGCACCAGGGTGTGCTTGTCCGCCTCATGGCGGAAGTGATACGCAATCCCCTCCAGCTCCATCAGGCGGCTGATGAAGTCCAGGCTCGACTCCTGATACTGCACGCAGTAGTCCCACACCCGGTAGCTGCCGGTGAGTTTGTCCTCAACGTTAACCTGATGCTCACCCAGCAGGGTTTTCACAATCTGCGGCACCGTCTGGCCCTGGAAGATACGCAGGTTACGGTCGCGCTTCATTGGCCACAGGTCCGGCTCCACCGTCAGCTGGTACACCGCATAGCGGGTGCCCGTCAGCTCAACGGCGCTGACCGCCACGCGGGTAATCTTGCCGTTAATATAGCGGGACGTCAGCAGGCTCTGCGTCGGGATGGTCACGGTGACCGGCTGGCCCAGCAGCTTACTGCGGTCAATGCGCGCGTCCGTGCCGAGCACGGTCAGCGTCAGCGCGAACGACTCGGACATCGCCTCGCGGCCCGTCAGTTTCCAGAACAGAAGCCCCTCCACCGGGAGCTGAACGGTAATTCGGTTGAGCATAATCTTTATTCCATCTAGCTTATGCGATTCAGAAAAGAGGTTCGCATCAGTAACTGAGCGTCATTCTACGGATTCACCAGCCAGGTGCCCGGCTTGGTAATATCCAGCGTCTGGCCACGCGTTCTTCCGTTGCCCTGCAGTTCAATCTTCGCCTCACCGGCCGGCAGCTTGAGCGATGCATAGCCGTTGGTTCCCGGGCGCAGCGCTTTTGGCTCGCCGTTTACTTTCAGCGTTTCGCCGTCGAGGATGCGGATATAGACCAACGCAACAGGGCTCGCGGCAGGCGGTGGCGTCTGCTGTGCCGTCGCCGGTTCGCTCACCTTCGCCGTTTCTGGCTTCACGTCTGGGGCGTTCGCGGCGGTTTCGGTTGGACGCGTCTCTGCCGGTGCCTGCGCAGCCTGCTCTGGCGCATCTTTGCCGCCGCTGAACAGCATCCCGCCAGCGACAACGCCGACCAGCACGCCTGCGGCAACCATGCCCGGGATCCTGTAGCGACGCCAGTCGAGCAGCGACGCCGGTTTTTCGTCTTCCACCGGTACCAGCATCGTGCCGGGCTTTTTCGCCGTCAGGACATCGTTGATACCCGCGACCGGCATCTCAATCAGCGCGGCGAACTCGTCGATGGACTGCGGACGATCCTCCATGTGCAGCGCCAGCGCGCGGTCAATGGCCTGGAGTAGCGGGATGGAATAGCCCTGCGGCATGATTTCCACCAGCGGTTTGCAGGTATCCTGAATAGAGCGCACCACGCTGACCGGCGGCGGAGAACCGACAATCAGGGTACGCAGCACGGCGCCGAGGGCGTAAATATCCGTCCACGGGCCTTGCTCGCTTTCGTTGTCGTCGGTGTACTGCTCAATCGGCGCAAAGCCCGGGCGCAGCATGGTTTCCGTTTCGTCGGAGAGGTTACCAATCGTGCGGCGCGCGGAGCCGAAATCGAGCAGCACCGGCAGGCCGTTATCCTGGATCTGGATGTTATCCAGAGAGATGTCGCGGTGCAGGTAGCCTTCGTCGTGGATGGTCTTGATCGCACCGAACAGCATCGGCAGCGTGCGGCGGATCCAGGCTTCATTGATCAGCTCCGGCTTTTCTTCACGCAGGCGTGACAGCGTGGTGCCGCTGTAAAACAGCGTCCCCATGTAGGCAGTGTCGTTTTGCACCCAGAAGCGCAGAACGTGCAGCAGGTTCGGGTGGTTAAAGCGCGCCAGCAGACGGGCTTCCTGGATAAAGCTGTTCAGGCCTGCGGAAAACGCTTTGCCAAAGCGCTCGCTGCGCAGCACCAGGGTCATGTCGTCGCCGCGTACGGCGAGCGAGGAAGGCATAAATTCTTTGATAGCGATAGTGCGTTCGAGCTGGTGATCCCACGCGCGATAGACAATGCCAAAACCGCCGCCGCCGATCACCTCTTTGATTTCAAACTCGTTGAAGCGGTACCCGACCGGGAGCGCGTTTGGGACAGTCCGATTGTTATCATTATCCGTCATCTTTTACAGTTCTCTTGATGATTATTACGCGGCAAACTGACAGTGAAACTCGCCCTGCTCGCAGGTGACGTGCAGACGTCGGTACTGTTCGTCGCTGCGGCTGGCGGTAAGTAAGATCTGGCTCATCTGAGGCAGCAGGGTGTTGGTCAGAATAGCATCCACCATGCGGCCGCCGGACTCCACCTCGGTGCAGCGCTGAACAATCTGTTCCACCACGCTGTCGTCAAACTCAGAAATAATGCTGTGATTCTCCTCCAGACGACGCTGAATACGCTTAAGCTGCAGGCGAACAATCTGCCCCAGCATCTCGTCGCTGAGCGGGTAGTACGGCACCACCAGCAGACGGCCCAGCAGCGCCGGTGGGAACACCTCCAGCAGCGGCTGGCGCAGCGCGCCGCTTAAGGCCTCAGGCTCCGGCATGAGGTCCGGATCGGCGCACATGGCGCTAATCAGCTCGGTGCCGACGTTGGAGGTCAGAATAATAATGGTGTTGCGGAAATCAATATGGCGCCCCTCGCCGTCTTCCATCCAGCCTTTATCAAAGACCTGGAAGAAGATCTCGTGGACGTCCGGGTGCGCTTTCTCAATTTCGTCCAGCAGCACGACGCTGTATGGACGGCGGCGGACGGCCTCGGTTAATACCCCGCCTTCACCATACCCTACGTACCCCGGAGGCGCACCTTTTAAGGTGGAGACGGTGTGCGCTTCCTGGAACTCGCTCATGTTGATGGTGATGACGTTCTGCTCGCCGCCGTACAGGGATTCGGCGAGCGCCAGCGCGGTTTCGGTTTTACCGACGCCGGACGGACCGCACAGCATAAAGACGCCCACCGGCTTGTTCGGGTCGTCCAGCTTCGCCCGGGAGGTTTTCACGCGGCGGGCAATAAGGTCCAGACCGTGACGCTGGCCGATAACGCGCTGGTTCAGCGTGTCGGCAAGGTTGAGTATCGCGTCGATCTCGTTTTTCACCATCCGGCCCAGCGGGATCCCGGTCCAGTCAGAGACGACCGCGGCGACCACGTTTTCATCCACCGCGGCAAACAGCAGCGGCTCGTCTCCCTGTAAGGCGTTCAGCGCCTGCTGCTGTTCGGCCAGCTTGCCGCGCAGCTCAGCGGTATCTTCCTCGCCCGCCGCGAACAGCGCGGCGCGCAGGCGGATAATCTCCTGCACCAGGCTGCGCTCTTCTTCCCAGCGCCGGGACAGGGCTTCGCGTTTTGTCTCATACGCGTCGCGTTCGGCGCGTAATGCCGTGACGCGATCGGCATCACCGGCCCCCACGCGCGCTTCGCGTTCGGCAATCTCAATTTCCACGTCCAGCGCGGCAAGATGGCGCAGGCAGTCTTCCAGCTGCGCAGGCGGTGCGCTCTGGCTGACCGCGACGCGGGCGCAGGCGGTGTCGAGCAGGGCCACGGCTTTGTCCGGCAGCTGACGCGCCGGAATGTAGCGATGAGACAGCTTCACCGCCGCACTGACCGCTTCGTCGAGCAGCAACACCTGGTGGTGCGTCTCCAGCGGCGACACGGTGCTACGCAGCATCAGAATGGCTTTCGCTTCGTCCGGCTCGTGCACCTGCACCGTCTGGAAACGACGGGTCAGCGCCGGATCTTTCTCAATGTACTTTTTGTATTCCGCCCAGGTGGTGGCCCCGATGGTGCGCAGCTGGCCGCGCGCCAGAGCTGGCTTCAGCAGGTTCGCCGCATCGCCGGTCCCCTGCTGGCCGCCTGCGCCAATCAGGGTGTGGATCTCATCGATAAACAGAATGATCGGCGTGGCGCTGGACTGGACTTCGTTAATGAGCGCCTGCAGACGGGCTTCAAACTCGCCTTTCATGCCTGCACCGGCCTGCAGCATGCCGATATCCAGCAGCCACAGCTGAATGTTCTGCAGCGGCTCCGGCACGTCGCCGTCGGCGATACGCAGCGCCAGCCCTTCCACCACCGCCGTTTTGCCGACCCCGGCTTCCCCGGTTAGCAGCGGGTTGTTCTGACGACGGCGCATCAGGATATCGACCATCTGGCGGATCTCCTCGTCGCGCCCGACAACCGGGTCAATCTTCCCGTCGCGGGCGCGGGCGGTCAGGTCCTGACCGTACTGGGCCAGCGTCCCCTGTGCAGCCGGTACCGCACCCGCCGGTGCGTCGACGGCTGCAGCGGCCTGCTGTGTTTCTTTACTGTTGGCGCAGATGGTATCGAACTGCTCAATCAATACCTCGACGTTAAGGCGGGTAAACTGCGCCGAAATGCTTTTCAGCACGTTAGCCAGATTCCAGGTTTTCAGCATGCCGATCAGCAAATGGCCGCCGCGAATGCGGCTGACGCCAAACTTCAGCGAGCCGAAGACCCAGGCGCGCTCCACGGCGCTGTCGATATGCTCGGAGAGATCGGAAACGGAACTCGCCCCGCGCGGAAGCACATCCAGCGCGGCAACGATATCGCGCGTCAGCTGCTGCTCGTCGAGGGCAAAGTGGCGGATGACCTGCTGCAGATCGCCATCCTGCTGCTGCATCAGCTGATGCAGCCAGTGCACCAGCTCAACATAGGGGTTGCCGCGCAGCTTGCAGAACGCAGTGGCGCTTTCCAGAGAGGTAAATAACAGCGTATCCAGTTTGCCGAAAAGCACGGCACGGCTAATTTCTGACATGTTAGTTTCCATTAACAATGATTCGGTATACGGAAGGATTACCGCTCTGCGCGATACACCAGATCGCCGCGCGGGACAGGCTGCGGCTGAAGGCCCAGCCAGGTGTTATAGCCTAATCGCCCATGACTGCCGAGCGTGGCGCCCTGCACCGCGTCTGCGCGCAGGATCACCCGCGTTTCCCATTCAAACTCCACGCCGGCGTACTGACGCACCCAGTCGCGCAGCTCGGTGACCCACGCTTCACCCGGCAGAAAGCGGTTGTACTCCTCCGCGCTCAGCGGGCCAATCTCGATGCGAAACTTATGCTGCACGTCGCGGACGGCGACGCCGAGAAAGGCGGACTCACCCATGCGCGGCATGCGGCGTCCTTCCCCCAGCTGCGCCTGCTCGCGCGCGGAGAGCGGCATCCACTGCGGCACGTTGCTGACCAGTTTGACCGGCGCCTTAAAATAGCTGCGCAGGATCTTCTCCAGCCCCTCCGGATCCCGCCCGTGACGGGTCAAGTGCCCGGCGTGGGTAAAGCGCGCGTGTGAGCTCAGGCTGCCGTTTTCCATTTGACCCGGCTGGCCCATACCAATCAGCGACGCCAGATAGCCCTCAAAGCGCTTGTTATCGGCGCGGTCCAGCGAGACGGTGGGCTGCGCATCCGCCCAGGCGCGGTAAAACAGCAGCGCCAGACGATGGTGGAACAGATCGGCAAACGCGCTCAGGCTGGTGTCCTGATGATGATAAATACGCTCGCGGGCGTACTCGGTCATGTGGACCGGCAGCGGGCCGTTCGGGCCAAACAGGCCGAAGCTGAGGATAGAGACCTCATGCAGCCCGCTCTCTTCCCGCTGACGCACCCTGGCCAGCGTCGACGGGGCAAAACTCATCGACGGCTGCTGGCCGATGCGCAGCGGTTCAAATTTTGGCAGCGGCGCGCGGCCCAGCGGATAGCGCTCGCCGCCCTGGGCATCAATGCGCCTTAACAGCTGAAACAGATCGTAGCGCCAGGGCGTCTCGCGGACACCGTGCCAGAACGCATCCGGCAGCTTCGTCAGGCGATGCACGCGCAGCGGTGCAGTGGCGGCGTCACTCATATCAGCGCCCTTTTACCCATGCGCGGCGCCCAGTAGCCAATCTCGCCGCGCTGCTGACTCTTCAGGGTGAACTCGGTAAAGCTGTTGATGGAGACCAGGCGGGCAAAGAGGCGCTCCATCACGCTGCCAAAGAGCCACGGACTGGCCCCCGAAAAGGCTCGCTCATCCACCGTCAGGGTAATGCCGATCCCGCGGGCGAACACCACCGGGCCGGGTTCAGGCACGCGGCGGTGAACCGGCTCCAGCACGCAGTGGCGAACGCCCTCCACCTGACGCGCCACAGGCGTTTCGGCCAGGTTGGCGTACAGTCCTAACAGCTGACGCAGCGCGGCCGCCCCCTCCTCATTGTCACTGTCCATCAGGCTGAGGTAGTTCATCTGCAGCTGGCTGATAAGCCGCCAGGTGCTGAACCCTTCTGCCAGCGCCGGACGCGGCGGCGTCGGCCCTTTACGCAGGGTGAGGGATTTCACCGGCATGGAGTCAGCCATAATGAACTCCCCGAGCTCCTGCTGCAGCATCAGCGGCAGGTCACGGCTGGTGCAGAGCACCTCGGCAGAGATATAGCGCAGGTTTTCCTGCCACGGCGCGTGCTGTTCATCCACCAGCGAGACGAAGACCTCCGAGCCGATATAGCCGGTACGAGTGCCGTAGCGCAGGGCGTGCTCGGACAGCACGCGCTGCTCGCGTCGCAGCGAAAAATAGGCCCCGTAGTTGCCCGCATCGCCGCTCCAGGTGCTCCAGAACGGACGAAACGTCTGGTCATCACGCTGGCCGTCCGCGCTGCCATAGATTTTTTTTACCGCGTAGATTTCATAATCCAGCGGACGGATGTTATCGACCACCAGATGGTATTCATGCTGACCGTCATTAAGCTTCTGCCGCGCCGCAACTTTCGGGAACAGGTTGATGACGGGAGTGCAGTGCAGCGCCAGATGGCTGGCATCGACCACGCGCTCCAGCTGTTCATCCGACTTATCCAGCAGGATGAAGATGTCGAAGGCTTTTTCACCTTCACAGCGCTGGATGAGCGTGCTCAGACCGCTGAGGCTAATGAAGCGGAAACGGGCCGGAAACGCGAAATACTCCTGCAGCAGGCGATAGCCGTCAAAGTTGCGCAGATCGTCCGGAAGCAGCGCCTGGTCAGGCTCAAATCCCTCCTGGCGCAGCGCGTCCGTCGCCAGCAGCTGTCGCTGCGGCTGCGGGCTGACCGTCTGACAGACGACCCCAGCGTGGTGCTCCATCACCAGCTCCAGCAGCTTCAGCGCCTCGATATCCGGACCGGCGAGGAAAAACTCAAGACGGTCGAAGTCCAGGTGCCCGAGATGTTGCGGGCCGTCGCAGGCGATGCGGATCCGCAGGGCGCTGCCGATCCCCCGCTGGCTCAGACCCAGCTGTGCGAGCGGCAAATCGGCGGGGACTCCGCCCAGCTCGACCTTGTCGATTTTCAGCGGCAGCAGGTTGACCTCGTGCGCCGTGGTATAGCTGCAGGTCACGCCGGTTTTTTTCAGCGCCAGGCTGTCCATCATGGTACCGCGCGGCACGACGAAGCCCTTGCTCAGGTCGCCCCGGCTGCTGTCGGGCAGAATCTCCGCAATCGCCATCGACGGCGTGGGCGCAAGATAGTTTGGCGCAATCATCTCCAGCAGACGCTGGGAGAAGCGCGGAAACTCCGCGTCCATTTTCATCTGCACGCGGGAGGTCAGGAAGGCGAACCCTTCCATCAGACGTTCGGTATACGGGTCCGCCACGTCGATGCCGCGCATGCCCAGCCGTGCGGCGACTTTCGGGTAGCGTTCGGCAAACTCGGCCCCCATTTCGCGCAGGTAGGCCAGCTCACGGTTGTAGTATTCGAGCAGTTTACTTTCCATGATTACCCCGCATCTTTCAGTTCAAAATGGCCGTTTTCCAGATCGACATCGGTGCGAAACAGAAACTCCAGCGGGTACGGCACGCACCATAAACGCCCTTTGATCTCGATGGAGAGCACGTTGTGCAGATCCAGCGAGGAGGTATCCGACACGCAGCGGACCTGCAGCCCCTGCGGCAAAATGCGTGGTTCAAAATTGATGATGGCCTCGGTGAGCTTGCGCTGAATGTCGTGCCATTCGATGTCCGACATTCTTTTCCCGGCCAGGGGCGCGACGCCGAAGTTAACCACCGAGCGGCTCACGTGCGGTAGCGCGCTTAAATCGCCGGAGGCATCGTGGTTGATGGTATTAAACAGCCACTGCAAATCGCGCAGCACATTGCGGCGCAGGGCGGCGTGGGTGATCAGATTGCTGTTGGCCGACTCACGCTTTTTTTCCGGGTCGTTATCAGTGAGGCGATCGAACAGCGAGGGCTGCATTTTGTCGCGCGCCCCCACCTTCTCCTGCTTGCTGCGGGCTTGCCAGCCGCTGCGCAGCAGATCGCCTTCGCCAGCGCGATTACTCATCGGCTCCATCCGTCGCAAACGTCACGAGGCTTAAGGACAGCAGCGGGCTTTCGCTTTGCTCGCTCAGCCAGGCCTTCTGGCCCTGGCCTTCATAGAGCGTGCCGTCAGTATCGAGCGGGTGCCAGTCGGTGGTCCGCCCGAGTTTAACCGCGTCAGAGGCATCGGCCGCAAACGGGTAACGCGCCGGGATCTGGCACACCTGCTCCGTCCCGTCCGTCAGGCGCACCAGCGCGTGACGCCAGACCAGGTCGGTCACGCTGGCAGGCGCCTGGAAACGGATCTCCGCGATAGCGTTAAACGGCAGCCAGAAATAGCGCCCGTTGACGATGGTTTCGCACACCGGGCCGAGACGGGCATCGCCGTCCATCAGCCAGTCAAAGACCTGCGTCTCCTCGTTTTCGAGGGTAATCTGGCCGGGGGTGGCCTGCGCCTGCTCAAGGGCTTCCAGACGCAGCGCCTGCGCGCGCTCGCCCTCCTCGCTCAGCGCCGCCGCAAGGGTGGTTAGCCACGGCCACTGGGTTTCAGGCATCGCCGGACGCGCCTGTCCCGCCATCACCTGCGCGCGCTGCAGCTCGCCCTGAATGGACTGCTCCAGCAGCGTGACGGTGGGTTTCGCCTGCGGCTTCAGCGCCAGCCAGCTTTTCAGCTGGGTCAGTGCGCGCGTCCAGTTGCCGCTAAGGGTTAAAAACTGCACGAACGCGGCGCGGAGGTCGGCATCCGCCGGACGAGCTTTGATGTCTGCTTCCAGACGCGCGAGCGCGTCGTTGAGCGACTCACCCGCCAGGTGTTGATAGAGCGTATTCATCGCCATTCCTTAATTTGCCGCGCGCCATGCGCCAACGGCCGGATCGCGCAGCTGAGGACGCAGGGTGTCAATCAGCACGATATTCAGCGGGGTGCCGGGTGCCACCCAGGCGCTCCAGGTTTTTTTCACCGCGGCGATACGCGCCTGCAGCTTTGCATCGTCGCTGGCGGTTTCACGGGAGATCTCCACCGCGACGGTGCCGTTGCTCTTCCAGCTGTTCAGGGCGCTGTCGTAAGGCAGGATCATCCAGCTCTGGTCGCTGTTTGGGGTGCTGAATACCATGCGCTCTTTGTTGACGGAGGTGATCAGCGCGTTTTCCGGGTCGGCGCTCTGATTCAGCCCGGTGACCGGGAAGCCATGAATATACGTTACCGCCATCTCTTTCTGCCCGCCGTTGCGGGACTGCGACACAACGGTGTGTCCGCTCAGCCAACTGCCGTTGCCGCAGCGGGTGGTGTCAGAATCCGGAATGAAGAGCGCCGGTGCAGAGGCGCCCCCTTCCCAGAAGGTGCGCAGGTGGCAGCCGTCCTGCAGGGTAAACTCCTGCCACGGCGTACGGTCGGCGGCAACGGTGCGGGAAGCCACGTTCTGATCGGGCGGCAGTAACGCGCCGCTGGCTGGGGTGGCGGTGACGGTCGCAGCAGGCGCGGCCTGCTCCTGTTTCACCACCAGCGCCCAGTCCTGCGCTTTGCCAGCCGTGCCCTGCGCCAGCGTGGTACCCGCCGGATCGTTGAGCGTCCAGCTGAGTTTATTGACTTTACTGCACTGGTGTTCCAGCAGCGCGCCAAGACGCGGCACAAAGTTCTCCAGCACGGAGACGTCTTTCTTGCCGTTCGCCACAATGCGCAGCGCCACCTCAGGCTTACACCAGCTCTGCGGCGTGTTGTCTTTGATGTTGTCGATCCAGATATCCAGCTTCTGCGCAGGAGACTGCACGATGCGGAAATTTTCAGCCTGCGCGGTAGAGGTCGCCGCCAGAAGTGCCAAACCCGATAGCCAAAGTTTCATATCGTTCCTTGTGTGTCTAATCAGTTCCGCAGGGAAGAAATTGTGCTGCGTCAGAGAGGGTGTGCAGCAAAGTGGTGTCCTGAGGGTTGCCCATCCATACCGCCAGGGCAGTATAGTTATCCTGGGCATTCCCCTCCTGTTCGCCATTCTTTTGAATGATTTGGTTCATTAAGGTCAGCCACTCCTGCGGCGTATTAACCATATGCAGCGACTGCTTCATTTGCTCTTCGCTGACGCCGTGCCAGAACCCGTCGGTGCAGAGTAAAAAGGCATCGCCGTCTTCAACCTGCACCACGTCGCTGTAGCTCGCTTCCGGCCCGCCGTTTTCAATTCCCAGCGCCAGATAGAGCAGATTGCTGTTCAGGTTGTCGGTCTGGTGCCCGGCATCTTTCATCTGCTGCACCAGGCTGTGGTCGGTGGTCACATGCCACAGCCATCCCCGGCGGAACAGGTACAGGCGGCTGTCTCCGGCATGGGCCCAGTAGGCCAGCCCGTAATCACGGTCAATGAACAGGCTAACCAGCGTCGTGCCCATCCGGCGATAGTCCTGAACGGCCTGCTGTTCGCTGAGAATAGTGCGATTCGCCGTCTGCACGTAGTCGCGAATATGCTGCGCATTAAGATGTTTGTCGCCATCAAAGCGGGAGATAATGCTGTTGCGGGCCAGCGCGGCGGCCACTTCGCCGCCCGGCAGCCCCGCGATGCCGTCGCAGACGACAAAGCAGGCTGAACGTTCCCCAATGGTTTCTCCCGTCTGATCCTGGTTGCTGGCGCGCGTCCCCTGGCGGGAGAGAGAAGCCGTTGCGATATTCATTTGTCTTCCGATCCGCTCTGTGAGTCTTTGTACTGATTGACCTCCATATCATACGCATGAAGGAAGGCCTCGCCGAACAGGGTGTGGAAGTCGTCCTCAATCTCGCCCGCCGTCTCGCCATAGCTGCGAACAAAGTAGTCCCACAGGGCGGCTTTGCGGCTGCCCGGCAGCGCCAGACGCGAGGTCATGCCGTTCTGCTTCGCCTGCTCTTCCAGCTGTTCCGGGTTAAAGGACTGTAGCATCGCGGCAATAATGGCGCGGATGCCGGAGATCATGCCCAGCTGGTGCGCCTGCAGGTCGATCAGCGCGTCGCGCACGGATTTGGTCGGCGGCATAAAGCCCGGCATCGGGGTGCCGAACATCTGGATTAACACGGTTTTGCCGGTCGGCAACAGCTTGAACGGGTTGTTGGCATCGTCGAGCACCATGGTCATGTCGGCTTTTACGCCGCGCTTGAGGATAGAGCGCGAGGAGAGCAGCGCCACGGTCCCCTGAGAGAACATACCGAGGATCTGCCCCAGCTGACGCATATTTTCGCGGTCAAACTGCGGAACGGGCTGCATTTCGCTGAGCCCCATCCCCTCCAGCAGCGCCTCCAGCAGCTCGCCCTGCAGCACTTCGCCCTTCTCACCGCTGTTTGCCGTGGCGGTTGGGGCGGCGGCGTTATTCACCGGATCGATGCGCAGGCGGCCCTTCGGTGCCTGAGCGCTGCTGCGCGCAACGGCCTGTGGCGTCGGCATGGTGAAGCCAGCGTAATCCGGTCGCGCGGGCTCCTCTTCAGCACGCGGTTCCTCCTGCGGCTCAGGGGCGAACAGCGGAGAATCGGCCAGCGCGTCCTCTTCCTGCTCAGGTTCCGGCACGGGGGCTGGCTTCTCGTTAATCACGTCATCCGGATGGGTTAACGGCGCGCCGCCCATCAGCCCGAGCGGGTCGTCATTACGCGCGGCTGGCGCGCTGGACTTACCGCCAAACAGGGCCAGCGGATCGAGCTCATCCGTCCCCTCTTCGTTCGGGGCTGGCTGGGTCTCAACCGGTGGCACCAGCGTGGAAGGCGTAACGTCGTCAAAAATGCTCTCTTTTTTAAACAGCGCTTCGTCGCTGAACAGCGAGTCCGGATCGACATGCTTACGTTCGAGCGTGGGATCGCTGTCGTTGAACATCGCCAGCGGATCTTCGGCGTTACGCTCCGGGGCTGCAGGCTGGGAGAACGGATCGTGCGATGCCGCAGGCTGCGGTTTTGTACGGTTGCTGGAGATGCTGTCGGAGATGGAAAACTCCTGCATCAGGCTATCCCAGATCTCCGTTGGCACGGCGGTCGGCTCGGCTTTTCCACGGGGTGCGGCACTCGCCGGTTTCGGCTGCTGCGCAGGCGCAGGAGCCACGGTCGGACGCGCCTGTTGGTGCAGGCTGGCCGCCATGCGGCTCACGGGCTGGGTATCGTGGATCAGCTCGGTCACTTCGATACGGTAGTCATCAATACCGAGAATGTCGCCATCCTGCAGCTCAACCTGACGTCCTCGCTCCAACGGAATGTCATTTAATACCACGCGGGTAACGCTGCCGCGGTTGGTGACGCGGCATTCGCCCTGAGCGTCAACGTGAACAATGGCCTGCAGACGAGAGATGGTGCGGTCATTGTCCGGCAATACCAGATTGTTATCCGTACCGCGCCCAATGGTGCCGCCCGGGGCGTAAAAATCACAGCTGCTTTGCGGCGGCTGATGACCGGGTTTCGTAGAAATAATCGTGAATCGCATGGCGTATTCCTGCTGGTATGATTAGCGCTCAAACGCTGCCGCTCTCGGGGCGAGAACGGCGGCGTTTGGGTGATAACACATTCTATTCGGTCTGAGAGATCGTAAATTGGCCCGAAGCATTTTCTTCCAGAGTGAATCGCGCGGCATAACGAACAGAATCGTTTTTAGCCGACACTGTCTGTGCCACATCATATTCTCCGGTTTGCCACGCGATACCACGCCACTGGTTGCACTGCTGAGTATTTAACGTCACTACAGGGCTATATGTTGACGGCGGCGATATCGTTTTCCATTCATTTCCCGCTCGTTTCATAATGGTGGGTGAATGGCTGGTGACCGGCGCTTCTAACCCGGAATTAGCAGGGATAGCAAAGCAGGGTTCATTATTTTTCAGCGTTACCGAAAGCGACTGATATTGTTCTGGATGAGACAAACAGGCGCTGACCATTAACGTGACTGCAAACACACCGAATAACTTTTGCATAATCATGCCCGCCAATCCTGAGGGCTCTTGAGGTTGATAATGACCGGGGAAAACTCCCCGGCCACATGCGCAATTACGCTTCTTTGTTCTCTTTGATGTTCCAGCCAGCGCTGCTTTCAGCACCCTTACCACCCGACGTGGTCTGCTCCCAGTACTGCTGTTTCACTTTCGCAGCCTGGAATGCATAGGTCACACCAACGGTATCGCCGTTGTCAGCACCGGTATACTGAACAGAGGTCACCAGCACATCTTCCAGCGTGATGCGGGAGTATTCCACCTGCTGGCCGCCCGCTTTACAAACGGACAGCTCAACTTTAGTCAGGTGTTTACCGCTTGCGCAGTGTTTCAGGATAGCGGTGGTGGATTTGTCGATCAGCGCGTTAACGTGCAGGTCGTTAAAGTTAACTTTACCGGCACCGCCGCCACCGCCAACGCTCATATTACCTGGCTGGGAAGCGCCGGTGATGCTGCCAACTTACTGATTTAGTGTATGATGGTGTTTTTGAGGTGCTC